>OLSH01000014.1_pt1 | contig 204609 bp, 177 predicted proteins | sample 1643221 | NCBI WGS metagenome assembly OLSH01 (sample SAMEA3136681, study PRJEB25190) | human gut metagenome | biome: human gut; feature: human-associated habitat; material: faeces | place: Austria | collected 2013 | reverse complement strand
AATTTAAGCAACAGATTGGAGAACAAAGTATGCCACCGATTACAAATGACTGGGCGGAGCATCTGAAAGAGGAATACAAGAAGCCGTATTACAAAAAACTGTATCAGACTGTGACTGCCGAGTATGCCGCAAAAAGTGTATTTCCGCCGGCAGATGATATTTTCAATGCTTTCCACCTGACCCCGTTAAGCAAGGTGAAAGTGGTGATCTTAGGCCAGGACCCGTACCACAATGTGGGGCAGGCCCACGGGCTGTCATTTTCCGTAAAGCCGGGAGTACAGACGCCGCCGTCCCTGGTCAACATTTACCAGGAACTGCACGATGATCTGGGATGCTACATACCAAACAACGGATATCTTACAAAATGGGCTGAGCAGGGAGTTCTGCTCTTAAACACCGTACTGACTGTCCAGGCCCACAAGGCCAATTCTCACAAAGATATCGGATGGGAAGAATTTACCGACGCCGCTATCCGCATCTTAAATGAGCAGGACAGGCCCATCGTCTATCTGCTGTGGGGAAGGAATGCCCAGAATAAAAAATGGATGCTCACGAATCCAAAGCACCTGGTGCTGGAAGCTCCGCATCCGAGTCCGTTTTCTGCGTCCAGAGGATTTTTTGGATGCCGGCATTTCAGCAGGACTAATGAATTTTTGACAGAGCACGGCATTGAGCCGGTGGACTGGCAGATCGAGAATATTTAGGAGTATGGCATGAACAAAATTGTTTTTTTAGACATCGACGGCACCCTGTACTGTGACGGGATCGGAATCCCGGATTCAGCTTTGAGGGCAGTGGAGCAGCTGATAAAAAACGGATGTAAGGCAGTGCTCTGTACTGGAAGAGCCTACGGCATGGTACCAGAGTCCTATATGGAACTTGGGTTTCACGGCATGATCGCGGCGGCCGGGGCCCATGTGATCTGTGGTGGAAAAGAACTGTGCAATGACCAGATATCCGATGAGAATCTGCACAAGGTCATAGACTATGGCAGAGAAAACAGCATCGGCATTATCCTGGAAGGGGTCAAGGGCAGTTATTACGATCCCAATAACCAGGATGAGCACTATCTGAAGGTGGTAGAACGGCTGAGACAGACAACAACTCCGCATATCTATCCGTTGGAACAGGCTGAGAAAGTGAATAAATGGACCTATCACCATATGGATCCGGGCTCTAAGAAATTTGTAGAAGAGATGACCGGAAACACCATGACCGGAATCATACATAAAGAAGTGGATTCTGTAGAATTTATCCCCGCAGGGCTCAATAAAGCCACCGGGATCAGAATGGTGCTGGATCATTTTAAGATCGACCGCAAAGACAGTTATGCGTTTGGGGACAGCGCCAATGATATCGAGATGCTTAACTATGTACAGTATGGAGTTGCCATGGGAAATGCAGTGCCTGAACTGCTTAGACAGGCCGAGTATAAGACGGAGCCGGCAGACAAGGACGGACTGGCTCTGGGGCTTAAACGTCTGGGGCTGATCGGGTAGGAGCTGCCTATGAAAAAAGTACTGAAAGCATTTGCCACAGTCCTTCTGCTGGTTCTGGTCTTTATGATGCCGAACATGGTATCAACCATCCAGAGCAGCATCCATCAGAAGGAACAAAAGAAAATCGTCACGGAGGTAAAGAAGACCCACAGAGACCTCTTTGAGACAAAATACGGATACCAGAATCTTTCCCAGGAGGGAAAAAGGATCTACAGCCTGATGTATTACGGTATTTATAACCGGAAAAAAGAAATCGAGATCGAGCAGGTGACGACAAAGCGCATGGAAGACATCCTAAAGCAGATGGAAGCCGACTGTCCGGAACTGTTCTGGTTTGATTTCACCGGAAATATTAAATGGAAAACATCGGGCACCAAGAAAAATGTGGTCTTTGTGCCGCATTATATTTTCACTGAGAAGCAGGCAAAACAGTACGATATGAAATTGCAGAAGAATCTGAAGCGGTATCTTTCCTATGCCGATCAAAAAGATACAGAATATGAAAAAGCCTACACAGTCTACGAGCATTTGATTAAAGGGATCACTTACCGGGAGGGCAGCAAGTACAACCAGAACCTGATCAGCGGTCTGGTCCATGAAGAAACGGTGTGTACAGGATATGCCAAAAGCCTGCAGTACATTTACCAGAAGATGGGGATCCGGTGCCAAATGGTCTATGGAAAAGCAAATGGACAGAACCATGCATGGAACCTGGTCAGGATCGACGGAGTCTACTGCTATGTGGACCCTACATGGGGAAGCAACAACCAGCATATGTCCAGGGGCTTTTTTGGAATGACGGAGACAGAACTTTTGAGAGGACACACACTGGACAAAGGACTGAAAGTTCCTGAGTGCAGTTCCACAAAAAACAACTATTATGTCAGGCAGAACCATCACTATAAAAAGTTTGAGCTCGGAAAGATCTATAACCAGCTGTGTGAGCAGGAGAAACAGGGGCAGATCAGCTTTCAGCTGGGAAGCCGGAAGGAATATGAGACTGCATACGACCAGCTGATTGTAGAGAAGAAGATCTTCACATTATTAAAAAGAGTTCCGTCCATAGGGACAAAACACATGGAAGTGACTTATTATACGGACCGTCAGTTATACATTATGACATTTAATTTTAAAGAGGAATCATGAGGATAAACATATGAAAAAATTTGCGAAACGATTACTGGTGATGCTTACGGCAGTCGTGCTGGCCACAGCGGGAACTGTGCCTGCCAAGGCAGCACAACGGGGCCTTGCCACCAAGGAAGATACGAAAGCGGATAAGCCTTCTATCAACGGGGTATGCGGGATACTGATGGACGCCAAGACCGGGAAGATTCTCTATGCAAAGAATATTGACAAGAAAAGCTATCCGGCCAGCATCACCAAGATCCTGACCACTTTGGTAGCCTTAGAAAATAATGACGATCTATATTCCACAGTGAAATTCTCCAGCTATGCTGTCAACAGCATTGAGCCGGGAAGCACTCATATCGGCATTAAGGCAGGGGAGGAGATCCCCCTGATCGATGTTTTATACGGCATTATGCTGGAATCGGCAAACGAGGCCTGCAATGGGGTTGCGGAACACACTAGCGGGAGCATCAAAAAGTTTGCTGCCCTGATGAACAAAAAAGCCAAGGAGATCGGATGCAAGGGATCTCATTTTATGAATCCGAACGGGCTCCACAATGACAAACACTACGTGACAGCCAGGGATATGGCATTGATCACAAAAGCGGCCCTTCAGAATCCTATGTTCAGAAAGATCGCATGTTCCTCCCATTACTTCATGTCTGGAACAAATAAAGAAAAGAAGGGCAGAGAACTCTGGAACCACCACAAGATGGTGAAACAAACCATGTTTTTGTATAAAGGCGTGGAGGGCGGAAAGACTGGTTATACCACCAGGGCCGGCGGAACACTGGTAACATTTGCGAAGCGCGGAAACACAGAGCTGATCTCCGTCATCCTTCGGGGAAATGGATACGAACTGTACCGGGATACGATCAAACTTTTTGATTATGGGTTTAAGAACTATAAGTCTGTAGCTCCGTTTACAGGTTTGAACTGTGATCTTGCGCAGACACAGGAAAACCCGGTGACCCAGATGGCATGCAGGATAGCTCCATATCAGCTTCCTCTGGGCGGCAATTTAAGTGACTTCTCAGTACTTTTGACAAAGGATCAGAGTCCTTCCAATCTGCAGGTTTACACTGAAGATAATAAAATCTATGCTTCCTATGATGGGGAAGATCTGGGATCAACCCCGATCAGCTATTAGCATTCTAGAACGAAAAAACAGACGGACACAATGTTGAGCCGTCTGTTTTTTACTTCATGAGAAGAACTTGTTATTGTAGATCCTGCCGCTGTACAAGGATATTTAATGCTTCTGGAACTATAGAGATCCTGACAGGCAGCCCTTCGCTTAAGATCTCGCCATCATAGTCAATGGCGATCTCGCTGTCTGCGGAAGCCTGTTCTATGAAAATCTCCTTTGTCTGAAAGTATTCTATGGATGGATGATTCTGATGGCTGCCCTGGAGCCATTTGACGATCAGGTCTGGAGTGGTCAGAAACTCAATCTTCTTTAGGATCAGAACATCCAGATAACCGTCGGAGACTGAAGCCAATGGAGCCGCTGTAGGGAATCCCCCCACACTCTTTGAATTCGCCACCAAAAAGACCATAGTCTCGGTTGTGTCGGAGAATTCATTGCTGGTATATTTAAGCACCATATTTTTGGAGAACTGTTTCGGAAGTTCTTTGATGCCCTCCAGATAGTAGGCCATCTTTCCAAGGACAGCTTTCTTATCCTTCGGCACTTTGTAGGCGATATCTGTGAGCAGGCCTCCTGCCAGAACGTTAATGAAATATTCATCGTTGACCTTACCAATGTCTACTTTTTTTGACTGGAAATTCTGAATCATCTTGCAGAATTCCTGTGCGGTCTGGGGCAGATTCATGTAGGTAGCAAAGTCATTGACGGTCCCTGCGGAAATGATGGCAAGAGGGATATTGCTTCCACTGGTCACAAGCCCGTTGGCCACTTCGTTGAGTGTACCGTCTCCTCCAACGGAGACCACATAGTCGTACTCGCCCGGTTTTAGTTCTGCTGCACGGTATTTTGCATCATCTTTTTTCTTTGTATAAAAAACATCAATGGATGATGTGATCTGCTTTAAGATTAGTGTTGACATGATTTCCTGCAATGTAGCTTCAACATTCTGTTTCCCTGATGAGGGATTGATGATAAATAAGGCTTTCATGAGATCCTCCTTGTTATAATTTACTTAGAGTTTACCATAGAAAGGGCTGGGTCGCAATGTGCAAAAAATGTGCTTACAATGATTTCCGCTTGTATTTGGAAAAGATTTATTCTAAAGTGAAAGGTGAACGAAAGAGAAAGGTTAAGGAGAGATGAGGGACGAGAATTACTATAAAGACCTATGCCCATATGTGGAGAGGGCAAAGCAGGGGGATGAGAAAGCATTTGAATATCTGTACCGCCATACATACGACCAGGCCAGGCTGTTTGTGCTCAATTTCTGCGGAAATGTCACGGAGGCCGAGGACATTCTCCAGGATGTTTTCATGGACATTTACCGGAATCTTTCGTCACTGAAAGATAACATGGCTTTCTGTGCGTGGCAGAGACAGATTGCCTACAGGTGCTGTCTGCGCCATGTGAAGAAAAACAGTCAGAGCGATGTTCTTGGAAATGAAGTGGTCGATTTGATCCAGAGTGTATCATCCAAAGAAGCGGAACCCCAGGATGTGATCCTGGAGGACGAAAAGACGAAGATTCTCTACCAGTGTATTCAGAGTCTGCCGGATAAACAAAGGGCGGCTATTATATTAAGCGCGCTAGAACAACTGAAAATGAAGGAGATTGCCGAGATCATGGACTGCAATGTAAACGCAGTCAAGAATCTTTTGTTTCACGCACGTAAAAACCTTAAAAAGCAGATCGAAAATCTTCCCAAAGCAGATCGGGAGGCGCTGAAGCTCCGAGGATTCGGATTCTTTACGCTGTATCCGCTGCTGAGGGGTTCTTTGCCACTGACTGGCAGTAATGCTGGAAAAGGGGCAGTGATCATCAAGAAAGCAGTGCTTGGCGCAGCGGTCGCAGTGGGAGTGGGAACCGCCAGCTTTGTAATGCTTCAAGAGGACCCTCTTCCGTCAGCAGACTTTGGGGGGATTGAGACTCCGGAGGTGGAGTTGGAGACCAAAGGGCTGGAAGGGATCAAGATTCCCAAGAAGCCCAAACCGGTCGTAAAAAAAGTGGTTCCCGCATCGATCCGCAGCGTGCAGGTGGAGAAAAAGACAAAGCGTCTTGCCATCTACGTGGCTGGGGACGTAGACTATGAAAAGACCTATGCGGCATCAAAAGCCGGAAAGCGGCTTGGGGGCCTGACCTGTGATACGGGTCAGGGAATTCTTTATCTGCCTTCTAAAACGGATACCTTCCGCCTGCATCTGATGGATAAAGCGGGCAGCGAGCGGATATTTGAATTTGATAAGGATTAAGAGATATATAGTTTTAAAATTTAAGGCAGCTGGGACAGAAATGTTCCGCTGCTTTTTGTCTAACTTTTTTTCTTTCGTGTTTGTCTTATAAGGTCAATTAATATGATACCAGGATTGTCCGATAAAGAGTGCACTTGAGGGCAGAAGAAAGGAAGGAACGAGAAATGAAAAAACAATGGGTGAAACGTCTGGCCGCGGTTTCCCTTACCGTTGTTGTCGGAACCGGGTTGGGAACGACGCTGTGGGCACAAGGAGAGGAAAAAGATGTAAATTCGGGGGGGGGGCACGAAATACAGCAGATAACCCCGGATGAAACATCTGAAGAATCAGCCACAGCGACTGAAAATGAGGGAGAGGTTCCAGCCTCATCCGAAGCTGAAAGAACAGAAAAAGTAAATTCTACTGAAGTAGCGTCAAAGAAGCCAGTCAAGAAACAAGAAAAGAAAGCTGGAACAAAGAGGAATCTGGCTGAAAATGGGCAGACTTTACTGGATGTGAGTAAAGGGCATATAACAATCACCGAAAACGGAGCAGTCGGTGGCGGGCTGTCTGAGAATGAGACGGGGTTAAATCCCAAAGGTTACTGGATCACAGGAAAAACTTCTTCTTACAGGGTGACTGTGAACAAGGATGTAAGGACAACACTTACCCTGGATAACGTGGATATTACTGTAACAGCCTATGACTGCATTGAGGTGTCCCATGCATATGTAACGATCGTATTAGTGGGAGAGAACAAATTATATTGTGACTGTCCGTCTGCGAGCCATAGTTCGGGAGGATGTGCAATAGGTAAAAATGGAATGGACGGAGAGCTGGTCATAACGTGTCAGAATTCTGATAAAGAAGGACATTTTTGTGATGATACATGCGGATTTTTGAGCGCAAAGGGAAACCCTAACAAATTAGATATCTGCGCTATTGGGAGCAGTTTAAGAGGAACCAAAATAAAAGGGGAAGCCGGGTTTTCAAATTTTACAATAAAAGGGGGGAACATTGAGGCGTCCGGAGGAGGACATTCTTGTGGTATCGGTGCTATCTGTATGACCGAGCATTTTAGCGACGGAGAGGGATATGCAAAGAATATTACAATCTCTGGAGGAAATGTCAAAGCAATAGGGACTAGCAACGGAGCAGGAATCGGAGGTGGATATGGAACGAAAGTTGTAGGGCTTTATATTACTGGAGGAAAAGTGGAAGCCAAGGGAGGATCAAATGCCCCCGGGATTGGAACGGCATCTAACAATTCATCTAACGGTTATGCTCCAAGTCAGACCATGAAAATTATAGATTTACAAATCAGCGGTGGGAATACGATTGTCATTGCTGAAGGAGATAAAGACACCAATATGCCCGGAATAGGATCTGCAGGAGGTCCGTCTTATGTTACAAATGCGGTAGCAGTTCCTGATTTCGGCTATCAGGGATACATTCAGGATGGAACCTCCCTGACGAATTATAGCTTTGTAGAGGGAACTCCTTTTAAAAAGGAAAAAGAGATCAACGTGGGAAAATTTTATACCAAAGTATATTTCGGACCATTTCGTGACGCAAACGGCATCGAGGACTCCACAAAGGAGCAGATTGGAGCCAACCATGTAATCAGCCAGACCGGAGGGCAGGCTTTTACGGAAGAACAGATGAAAGGGCTTGCCATGGTGACAGGCAAACAGGAGAACGGTTCAGACTTTCCGTATGATGACTTAACCTATGTGGATAAAGAACAGCTGGAAGCTGTCAATAAAGCCAAGACAGCTGGAAAAACCGGAGAGTTTCCAGTAACCTTTACAACACCCAGCGGAACAACAGCTAGAATCACCGTCTTTCTCAAAGATAAAGGAACGGATGCGGCGGAGATCCCCCCGGAACAGATGGAACCTACCATAGCCGCTGATGACCATGTCACTGATTCAGGAGGGGATGCCTGGACAGATGAAGATGTCCAGAAGCTTTGTGATGTGAAAGGAAAAAATGAGCAGGGAGTCACCTATGATCAAAAGAATCTGACACCAGATGCGGATCAGCTGGCAGTGATCAATGAGAAAAAAACAGCCTCTATAGGAGGAAAGTTTGATCTGACCTTTACATCCCCATCAGGGAAAAAAGCTACAGTCCAGGTGACGCTAAAAGCTTACGATGAAGTTACAGAGGAACATGGTGAGATCATAAAAGGTCGGAACATCATCAGCCAGACCGGAGGAAGTGTATTTACAGATGAGCAGTTGAAGGAGTTTTCCGGGACTGTGGCCTGGGATGACCAGCCAGCACCGATTGCCAGAGAGGACCTTGTCTTGACAGACAGGTCCCAGATAGAAGAGATCAATCAGGCAAAAACTGGGGGGAAGACCGGGGATTTCCCTTTGACCATAGCAACGCCCAATGGAACCCAGGTCACCGTCCACGTCTATCTGAGGGATCAGGGTAGCAGCCACAAGAAAGGGGAAGAAGCCTCCAGCATCGGAGCCAATGGATTTACGAAGCCTACAGGAGGAAAGCTTTTTACAGAAGATGAGATCAAAGAGCTGTGCAAAGTCATGGGGAAGGATCTATACGGAAACAATGAGGTGCCGTCAGCAGATGCAGAGCAGTTGAAGACGATCAACGATGCCAAAGATCACTACCGAACGGGAGATTTTCCGATGACATTTACCCTTCAGGATGGGACAAAGACCGTAGTCACTATCACTCTCACTGGTGTACATAAAGTAAGCTTTGACCCCAATGGAGGGGATTACCATCCAGAAGACCAGATAGTCAACGGAGGAGAGAAAGCGGCAAAACCAAGAGAACCAAAAAGGGAAGGATATACTTTTCAAGGCTGGTACTATGTGGATGAAAACGGAAAAGAAGCCAAATGGGATTTTGATATGCCGGTAAATGACAGCATGAGACTTATAGCCAAGTGGAAACCAGTATTCAGGGAACCTTCTTCCGAAGAGAAGAAGCCGACAAAAGAGTACAAACCTACAGAAAAGAGCAAGCAAACACTCCAGAAATGGAAGTATAAAGAAATAAAAAAAACAAGAAGACTCCGGGTGGCAAAGACCGATGATGAGAAGGGGCTCATGTGGCCGTTTCTATGCTTGGCAGGAGGATCAGGAATTATTGCTTTTTGTTTGATAAGAAAAAGAATAAGAAAATAAATATTTAGGTATCAGGGGACAAGTATATGTTCCCTGTTTCTTTTTGCTCTAACCTTTCTAGATGGGAAGAACTCTTATAACAAATACTTTATCGTGCGCAGCACATCCATCCGGAGGGTATGATGTGCGGTGTGCCCTGTGGGTATAAATTTTATATTTGCCCGAAAAGCGCTCAAGGGCAGAAGAAAGGACGGAGAGAGAATGAAAAAGACATGGATGAAACGGATGGCCGCGGTTTCTCTTATAATGGCGGTGGGAATCGGTTCCGGGATTCCGTTGAAGGCTCAAGAACGGGAAATACCTGGAAATCTGAGGGAGGGGTACGAAATACCACAGATAACCCCGGAAACATCTGAAGAACCAGCCCATACGGCTGAATCAGAACTAGTCACAGCCGCTGAAAAAGAGAGAGAGGTTCCAGTCTCATCCGAAGCTGAAAGTACAGAAAAAGTAAGTTCTACTGAAGTACCGTCAAAGAAGCCAGTCAAGAAACAAGAAAAGAAAGCTAGAACAAAGAGGGCTCTGGCTGAGAATGGGCAGACTTTACTGGATGTGAGCAAAGGGCATATAACAATCACCGAAAACGGAGCTGTCGGTGGCGGGCTGTCTGAGAATGAGACGGAGTTAAATCCCAACGGTTACTGGATCACAGGTACGACATCCTCTTATAGGGTCGTGGTTCAAAAGGGAGTAAGAACTCATCTTACACTGGATAATGTAAATATTACCTGCAATATATATGATTGTATCACTGTATCCCATGCATACGTAACGATTACGTTGATTGGATCAAATATTTTAGATTGTAAAGATTTACGGGCGGGAAGTGCTCAGAGTACAGCGGGATGTGCCATTGGAAAGGATGGAATGGATGGAGAATTGACAATTCGCTGTCAGGAAGCAGGAGAAGAAGGGCATAGGTGTGACAGTTCCTGCGGATCCTTGAAGGCAATAGGCCATCAGATGGATATCACAGCGATTGGCAGCACCTGCAGAGGGTTGTACAGTGGAGTAGAAGAAATCGGCTTTTCAAATTTCACCATTGAGGGCGGTAATATTGAAGCGCAGGGCGGTGATCATTCCTGTGGGATTGGTGCCGCCTGTGTATCTCAGGTTCAAAGCGGTGGAAAGGGATATGCAAAAAACATCAGGATTTCTGGAGGGAATATAAAAGCCGCAGGAACCAGTAATGGAGCTGGAATTGGGGGTGGCTTTGGAACAAAAGTTGAGGGTCTTTATATTACAGGAGGTAAGGTTGAAGCGGTAGGAGGTCCAAGTGCACCAGGTATCGGGGCGGCATCTAATGGAGGTGCCTCTGCACAAACAATGGAACTGATTGATTTTAAGATCAGCGGCGGGGATACAATTGTCATTGCTGTAGGAGATGCGGCAACGAACATGCCCGGAATAGGATCTGCAGGAGGTCCGTCTTACGTGACTGACGCGGTAGCAGTCCCAGAGTTCGGCTATCAGGGATATATTCAGGATGGAACTTCCTTGACGAACTATAGCTTTGTAGAGGGAACTCCTTTTAAAACGAAAAAAGAGATCAATGTGGGGAAATTTTATACCAAAGTATATTTCGGACCATTTCGTGACGCAAACGGCATTGAGGACTCCACAAAGGAGCAGATCGGGGCCAATCATGTAATCAGCCAGACCGGAGGGGAGGCTTTCACAGAGGAGCAGCTAAAGAGGCTTGCCATGGTGACAGGCAAACAGGAGAACGGATCAGATTTTCCGTATGATGACTTAACTTATGTGGACAAAGAACAGCTGGAAGCTGTCAATAAAGCCAAGACAGCCGGAAAAACCGGAGAGTTTCCAGTAACCTTTACAACACCCAGCGGAACAACAGCTACAATCATCGTCTTTCTGAAAGATAAAGGAACGGATGCTGCGGAGATCCACCCGGAACAGATGGAACCGACCATAGCCGCTGATGATTATGGCACTGATTCAGGAGGGGATGCCTGGACGGAGGAGGAAGTACAGAAGCTCTGTGATGTAAAAGGGAAGAACGAGAATGGTGCAACGTATGACCAGAAGGATCTGAAGCCGGATACAGATCAGCTGACAGCAATCAATGAAGTAAAGACGGCTGGAAAAGGCGGGAAGTTTGATCTGACCTTTACTTCTCCAGGAGGGAAGAAGGCGACAGTGGAGGTCATTTTAAAAGCTTATGATGAAACCACAGAGGAAAATGGAGAGATCATCAAGGGACAAAACATCATCAGCCAGACCGGAGGAGCTGCATTTACAGACGAGCAGCTGAAGGAGTTTTCCGGAGTTGTGGCATGGGATGACACTGCGGCTCCGATCGTAAGGGCGGATCTTGTCTTAACGGACCGGGCCCAGATCGAAGAGATCAATCAGGCAAAAACCGCGGGAAAGATCGGTGATTATCCGCTGACCATCGCAACTCCAAAGGGAACCCAGATCACCATCCATGTATATTTGAGAGACCAGGGCAGCAGCCACGAGGAAGGGGAAGAAGCCTCCAGCATCGGAGCCAATGGGTTCACAAAGCCAACGGGGGGAAAACTCTTCACAGAGGATGAGATCAAAGAGCTGTGCAAAGCGATGGGAAAAGACCCATATGGAAACAATGAGGTGCCATCCGCAGATGCAGAGCAGATGAAAAAGATCAACGATGCCAAGGATAACTACCGAACAGGCGAATTTCCGCTGACATTTACATTAAAGGATGGGACAAAGACTGTAGTCACCATAACCCTGACCGGGGTACATAAAGTGTCTTTTGACTCTGACGGAGGAGATTACCAGCCGGAAGACCAGATGGTCAACGGAGGGGAAAAGGCTTCAGAGCCGAGAGAGCCTAAACGGAACGGATATACTTTTGAGGGCTGGTATTACATCGATGAAAATGGAAAAGAAATAAAATGGGATTTTCAAACGCCTGTGAATGACAGCATGAGACTGAGAGCAAAGTGGAGCAGAGAGCCGGAGCCGACTTCGACAAAAGAAAAACCAACAACGGATAAGAAGCCTAAGCCAAAGAAAAAATCCTCACCTCAGAAGTGGAACTACAGAGAGATCACAGAAAAGAAAAGGCGGCGGGTTGCAAAAACAGGGGATGACAGCAGAATGTTATGGATACTTTTATGCCTGACAGGAGGAGCTGGAACAGCTGCCGGATTTTTCATTAGAAAGAGAAAATTGAAATCATAATTTTAGAAATCCAGGGCCAAAATAAAAATTTTGGCCCTGTTTGGTTCATCAGGGAACTAACCTTATCTGGAAATATATTCTCTTGAAAAGTAGAGGACAGTATATAGTACTTACAGAGAAATGTGGGGAGGAAAATAGATGAGAGAAGCAGATACGTGGAGTCAAATGATACTGGATGAATTGGATCATATGATTTATCTCACAGATATGGGCAGTTATCAGCTTTTGTACATCAACCAATTTGGCAAGCAGCTGCTGGGGATTGGTGATGAGACAGAATATCTCGGAAAAATGTGCTATCAGGTCCTGCAGGGATACAGTTCTCCGTGCAGCTTCTGCACCAACCATAAACTAAAAGAGCAAAGGGTTTATACGTGGCTGAACCATAATCAGATGCTGGACGAATATTTTGTGATCAAAGATAAGATTGTACATAAGAACGGAAGGGCTCTAAGGCTGGAGACCGCATATAATGTCACCAGTACAGAACAGGAAAAAGAAGAATTAAAGTTTAAACTGACCAATGAAGAGACATTGGTACACTGTATCCAGACATTAGGAGAATACGAAGACATGGATACCGCCATTCATGAACTGTTAAAAATCATCGCAGATTTTTATCATGGGGACTGTGCCTATATTTTTGAAGTCGATGACAACAGGCAAAATATAAAAAAGACATATGAATGGTGTACCGGGCAGGATCAATGCAGGGACAGGCAGATAATATCCAGAAAAAAAGCAGAAAAGTGGCTGAATCAACTCCAGGAAAAAGGAGAGTTTTACATTCCAAATCAGAACGGGGAATCTGCCGGGAGCGAGATCTTAAAACTTAGAGGTGCTGACAGTCTGGTGGCAGCTCCATTGGCAGAAAAAGGGAGAGATCACTGGATTAATCGGTGTGGATAATCCTAAGATCAATACGCAGGGGCTTCTTCTGCTGAGATCCGTGGCCTCCTTTGTGTTGAATGATATCCAAAAGCGCAGGATGAAGAAAAAGTTTGAGCAGATGAGGTGTATCGACAGTCTGACAGGTTTGGAAAACCGGAATAAATATATGCAGGTTCTTCAGCAGATGGAAGATCAGCCAGTGAAAAACCTGGGAGTTGTATTCTTAAACTTGAATGGGCTGAAGGTGACCAATGATACTTACGGGCAGGCCTACGGAGACTGGCTGATCTACAGCACAGCAACAGCGCTGACTGGAATTTTCAAAGAGCACGTCTACCGGACCGGAGGAGATGAGTACGTGGTTCTCTGTACAGAGATATCCAGGGAAGATTTTGAGCGCAAGGTCTCAAAACTCAGAGAAGATATGAAACAAAACAAAGAACTCAGCGTCTCCATAGGGGCAGTATGGGATTACGGAAAACGTGGGATCCAGGAACAGATCGCCTATGCAGCAGAACTGATGTACATAGAAAAACAGACCTATTACAAAAGAACGCTGAATGTTGAATATAACCGCAGATCAGGGATCTCAAAAGGCCTCATAAGAGGTATAGAGAAGGGCCTGTTTGTGGTCTATCTCCAGCCGAAGGTGAAGATCGAGACCGGTCAGATCATAGGGGCAGAGGCATTGGTCAGAAAGCTTAGGCCGGACGGTACCCTGATCATGCCGGATAAATTTATACCTATGTATGAGATGGAAAATGCGATCCGCCATATCGATCTGTTTGTTCTGGAGGAGGTATGTAAGATCATCAGGCAGTGGAAACAGACAGCTGGATCTTCCCCGATGATATCAGTGAATCTTTCCAGAGTCACTTTGATGGAACCGGATATCGTCAACAGTATTCTGAAAGTTTGCCGAAGCCACCAGGTGGACCCGTCCAACATCTGTATCGAGATCACGGAAAGCTCTTCCAAGATCCAGCTGGAAGAGTTAAGCTGGCTGGCGGAGGAGATCATTACTGCGGGATTTAAAATATCCTTGGATGATTACGGAACCGAATATTCCAATCTGGCGATTCTGTCCGCTATAGATTTTAATGAGATCAAGCTGGACAAAAGTCTGATCGAAAGTCTGGAGACCAATGAAAAGTCCCAGGTTCTCGTCAAATATGTGATTCAGATGTGCAGGACATTAAACCATATGATCCCTATTGCCGAAGGAATTGAGACCGAAGGCCAGATCAATATTTTAAAGGATTTGGGCTGCTGCTGCGGACAGGGCTATTTCTTTTCAAAGCCGATCCCCATTCATGAATTTTCTAAAGCTTATATCCAGCCGGAAGCTAAAACTAGCTGACACTCTGGCTGTTATAATTTTCTCCTTTCTTAAGACAGCAGGTTCTGTAGAGCCTGCTGTTTTGTTGTACACAGATACAAAATAAATTGACATTCAGACACGGTTGATATAAAGTGAAAGTACATAATCACATATAAGTGAAAAAGTGTGCACATAGTTTGAAAGGGGAAAATAATGAGTGAAAGAATAAAAGCACTGAAACAGTATATCCAGGAGTTAAATGATCAGGGGGTGAGATCTACCTATCTTTACCAGTATGTAGCTGACTCATTGCGAAAGACAGAAAATGAGCCGGTTCAGATTAGAAGGGCAAAAGCATTTTCTGATGTGTTGGCTAAGGTAAGGTTGGAGGTTCTGCCCTATGAACTGATCGCAGGGAGTATGCTCGGCATGTGCCCGGTATACGGCGTCCAGATGACAAAAGAAGAGCAGGAACAAAAGTCCATACAGACGATCGAAACGTATTTAAAGAAAAAGAAGAGTGATGAGTATTTTGACGGATCCCTTAAGTTTGAGGAGGGCCATGCAAAAAGCTTTGAAGAAGATTTCACAAGTAAAAAAAGCCGGTGGTCTCTGATGTCCCGGGTCCACCATGACGCCAGTATTGAGTTTCGGGATCTTCAAGATCAGATCTCTTTGATGGAAAAAAGATATGAAGGCTGCGGGGAGATTGAACCGTATGAGATTGGACGGGAGCTGGAGCGGGCATTTAAGATTCCTTATAATGAAGAAGATAAGAAACTATACAGTGAACTTCCGTGGTTCGTAGGAAACCATTTGAATCTAAACTATGAAAAGGCATTAAAAAAAGGACTGTCAAAACTCAGGGAAGAGATCCTTGGCCGTTATGAGAGTGCCTCAGACGCAGACAGCTTAGAATTCTATCATGCAGCCCTCATCTCCATTGAGGCAGTGAGTACATTTATAAAAAGGTATGCGGATCAATTAGACCAATGCAGCAGAAAGAAATCTGTGGACCATAAACGAAGGAAGGAATTAGAAGCAATGGCGTCTGTGTGCCTTAAGATTTCAGAGCAGCCGGCAGACTCTTTCTGTGAAGCAATACAGCTGACATGGATGCTGCACATCATTGCGAATATCCAGGGCGGCTCAGCGTTATCCTTCGGCAGGCTGGATCAGTATTTATATCCGTTTTATGAAAATGACAGAAAACGGAATAAGATCACCCCTGATGAGGCAAAGGAGCTGCTGGGCTGTCTTTGGATGAAGGTCAACGAGCCTAAAATGCGCACAGTCCAGAGTGTTACGCTGGGAGGGATCACACCGGATGGAACCGATGCGGTGAATGAATTGACCCGCCTTTGCCTGGAGACAGCAAGAGAGCTGAGTATGCCGTATCCGAATGTGGGACTCAGGGTAAACAGGCTGAATCCTGGCTGGATCTACGAGGAAGCTCTTGAGACTGTAAAAGCGGGATGCGGGCAGCCCATGCTGTTAAATGATGATATCTGGATCCCGAACATGATGGAGCTGGGATATACCCAGCAGCAGGCCAATGACTACTACAATATGGGCTGTGTGGAGATCATGGTCCCGGGGAAACAGCCCAACTGGGGAGTCACCGAGGCGATTGCATTTCCGGTGCTCATCGAGGAGGTCATGAGAAAGTGGGAAGCAGGAACAATAAAAATACATACTTTTGAGGACTTTATGAGGGCGTATCTGCAGGAGTTGGATGCCGCTATCGAGGCAGACCGGCAGGAGGCGGTGGAGAAGAGCACCAATATGGCTGGGAGGTGTTATGATCCGTATTCCTCCATCTTTATTGACGGCTGCCTGGAGAGCGGGAAGGATATGCTGCAGAACGGCAGTGAGTGTCCGGTGCACTGGTCTGTGTATGCCTACGGCATCGGTACGGCGGCGGATTCTCTGTGCGCTGTGAAGAAATTTGTTTTTGAAAAAGGAACTGTGACACTGGAGCAATTAAACAAAGCATTAAAGGCTGATTTTGCAGGGTATGAAATGCTCCGGATTATGCTGGACCGCCAGACTCCGGCTTACGGCAACGGAATCGAAGAGGTGGACAGTATTGCAGATACGGTGCTCACCCATTTTTCAAAGGCGGTTCTAAAACTGAATAAACTTTCGGAGCGGGATAAATTCGTCTCTACTCTCTTTGGCTATTTTTTTCATATTTATCACGGAGAGATCGCGGGGGCGACCCCAAACGGGAGACATAGAGGAGAACCGTTCAGTGACAGTATGGGGCCGGGACAGGGAAAAGATGCCAAGGGCCCTACCAGGTTGCTGAACTCGGTTGTACGTTTGGACAGCCAGTATGTCACAGGAGGATATGCACTGAATTTTAAACTGAATCCGTCCATTTTAAATGATCCTAAGGGGAAACAGGCGGTGGTCAGTCTGCTGAAGACCTATATTGCCTCCGGCGGTCCCCAGATCCAGGTTTACACAACCAATCTGGAGGACATAAAGGATGCCCAGATACATCCGGAAAAACACAGGGATCTAATCGTGCGGGTAGGCGGATACTGTGAGTTCTTTGTCAATCTGGACAGAGTTCTGCAGAATGAGATCATCAACCGGACAATGTACGGGGAAGGGTAAGATATGAAGAAAGAAATCAAGGGACTGGTTTTTGGGATACAGCATTTTTCCATCCATGACGGTGAGGGAATCCGCAGCAATGTCTTTTTAAAAGGATGCCCTCTGCGGTGCCTTTGGTGCCATAATCCCGAAGGAATTTCCACCAGGATGGAACTGCAGTACTTTGAGAACCGCTGCCGCCGGTGCGGCAGGTGCAGAGAAGTATTCAAAGATTTAAAGTCAGTATCAGGAGAACCAGACAGCATAAAAGAAAGGTTTGCCGAAAACTGTCCGTACGGCGCTCTGGAGCTGGTGGGAAGTTATATGACAGCAGATGAGGTGCTTTATGAGGTGCGGGAGGATCAGGCATTCTTCCGCACGAGCAGAGGGGGGATCACCCTGTCTGGGGGAGAGCCCATGATGCAGACAGACTTTGCCCTGGAATTGCTCAAGAAATCAAAAGAGGCAGGGTTATCGACGGCAATGGAGACCAGCGGTTATTCGGACCAGAAGAATTATGAACGGATATATCCTTATGTAGACGAGTTTTTATGGGACTTCAAAGAGACAGACAGAAGAAGGCATAAAGAATTGACAGGCGCAGATAACCGGAAGATCCTGGACAATTTAAGATTTCTCTGTGAAAAAGGCGCTTCTGTCACGCTGAGATGCCCGGTGATCCCAGGGGCTAATGATACCAAGGAGCACTTTCAGGGAATTGCAGATCTTCTGAACCGGATGGACGGCCTAAATGGCTGGGAGCTCATGCCCTATCACTGTCTGGGTACAGCAAAAGAGAAACGGCTGGGAGAGAGCAATGGAAGAGAATTCAGTGTTCCCTCCCAAGAAACGGTAAGTCAGTGGAAAGAAAAAATTATCAAGTATCAGCGGAAAGCTTAAGACTGTTTTACAGCAGCAGGCGAACACCAGAATTAGTGTAAAAGAAATTATAGCCATATTAATGAAAAAGTGTGCATTTTGTCTTGACAGAAGAATTCGGGACGGATATAATAAGATCATAAAGAACATAATCACACATAAGTGGAATGATGAACAAAAGGTGTATGTGAAAACAAAATAGGAGGGTATTATTTTGAAGGTTTACAGACAGGAAAAACTAAACCAGGATCTGCCGGGGATCATTTTGTTAAGCCACGGTCCGTTTGCGGTCTCACTGGTGGAAACAGCACAGATGATTTTTGGAGACAGTGAAAACATCGCTGCATTTTCTCTGGAAGCGGGGGACGACATTGACAAGTACAGGGAAGCTTTTGTGGACATGATTGAAAAGTTTCCAAAAGGCAGCCTGATCATGGTGGATCTGTTCGGGGGAACCCCGTGCAACCAGGTGATGAGATACATACAGGAGACAGGAAAGGTGCTGGAAGTTGCCGCGGGTATGAATTTACCGATGCTGATCAATGCGGTCATGTCCAGAGAAGAACTTGCAGGAAAAGACTTCAGCACAGACACAGTGGAAAACGGGAAGAAGGGAATCTTCAGAATCGATGTGGAAGGATTCCTTCATGATGACGATGAAGATGAGTAATCATTCATAAGAATAGAAAAGGAGAGAGCTTATGGCAAAGAAATTAGCAGTGAGGGTGGATGACAGATTAATCCACGGACAAGTGGTAACTCAGTGGGTCAATGTCTTTAAGGCACAGCATATTGTCGTCATAGACAACAATGTGGCAAAAGACAAGATGCAGAAAAGTGTCTTAAAGTTTGCGGCACCCCCGGATATCAAAGTCAGTATTTTCTCTGTGGACAAAGCCGTGGAAGCCTGGGAGAAAAACCAGTTCGGTTCAAAAAATGTGTTTGTACTTTTCCGGGATGTAAAACAGATTGCCGAACTGCAGGAGAAGGGCGTGTCTTTTGAAGAGATCACCATCGGACAGATGGCCATCATTAATGACAGAAAGCAGATCTACAAACAGGTGGGACTGTCAGAGAGTGAGGCACAGACTTTATTTGACATCGAGAGGTCCGGAGTGAAACTGTACTTCCAGATGCAGCCTACGGATAAAAAGGAATCCTTGGAGATCATGAGAAAGACATTTCCGGATCTTAACTAATTTAATTACATAGGAGGAGAGAAACTATGACGATTACAATTTTACAGGCAGTGCTGCTCGGACTATTCTGCGGTATCGCAAAGTGCTGTGTTCCTTATACAGCCGGTGCTTTTATGTTCAATACGGTCATTTTCAACGCAGTGGTTGTGGGAGCGGTACTCGGAGACATGCCCCAGGCCATGATCATTGGGGCATCCCTGCAGCTGATCTACCTGGGAGTGATCTCAGCAGGCGGAAACCAGCCGTCAGATCCTTGTCTGGCAGCCTATATCGCGATCCCGGTAGCAATGGCTTCCGGACTAAACACAACAGCGGCAGTTGCCCTGGCTGTGCCAGTGGGACTGCTGGGAGCGCAGATCACCAACTTGATCTATTTGATGGCAGGATTCTTTGCGCAGAAGGGAGATAAGTTTGTATCGGAAGGAAATGCGGCGGGCATGACCAGATGGTCCGTTATCTATTGTGCAATCGCGAGGATCATCTGTTTCGGAGTTCCGGTGGCAGTGGCACTGTACTTCGGAAGCGGAGCCCTTCAGGGAGTATTGGACAATATACCGGCAGCAGTGACCAATGGTTTATCTGCCATGGGGGCATGCCTTCCGGCGGTTGGATTTGCTATCATCGCAAACCTGATCTCCAAACCAAAGTATATCCCTTTTTTCTTTGCAGGATTTTTCTTAATACAGTATACGAAAATCGGGACAATTCCTCTTTTGATGGTAGGAGGTTTCCTGACATTCCTTTACATCACCTTCAAAGCAAACGATTTTCAGGGAGAGCGGGATGAGGACGATGAAGACGATGACGATGAGGAAGAGGAGGCAGTGGAGAAACTGCTGAGCAAGAAGGACATCTTAAAATCATGGCTCATTTGGTGGTTCAGCGCGGAAACCTGCCACAGCTTTGAGAGAATGCAGGCTCCAAGCTTTTGTACATCCTTAGTTCCGGCACTGAAAAAGTTTTATCCGGGAGAAGAAAATAAACCCCGCTACATCGAAGCATTGAAAAGAAACATGACATTCTTTAACACAGAGGCACACTGGGGCGGCGGACCGATCCTGGGACTCACACTGGCACTGGAAGAAAAGAAATCCCGAAACTATGAGGCAATCCCGGGCGAGGTTATCATGAACCTGAAAACCGGACTGATGGGACCTCTGGCCGGTATCGGAGATACGATCTCATGGTCAACCCTGATGTACCTGCTCATCGGTTTATTCCTTCCGCTGGCGAAAAAAGGGAATCCTCTTGGCGGTATCGGGCCGATCGTACTGTTGACGGTTATCTGCTTTGGAATTGGATATTTCCTGACACAGAAATGTTACACCTTCGGTTATTCTTTTGCTGAGAACATGCTGAAATCCGGTTTGGTCAACAAGATCATCGCAGGGGCCAGTATTTTAGGATTGTTTATGATGGGCGGACTCGCATCCACTTATGTGACAGTATCCACACCGGTGAAGTTCGTCACAAGTGCATATACCACAACCCTTCAGTCAATTTTTGATTCTATTATTCCGGGTCTGCTTCCGCTGATCGTAGTGCTCTGCGTATGGGGATACCTGTCTAAGGTGAAAAGAAATTATTTCGCGGCGACATTGGGGGTTACAATAGTCTCTTTAGTATTGGGATGCTTAGGAGTCATTATTTAATCCGACAGGGGATGAGTTATTCACCACTATTTCCGTCGCACTTTTGAAATGCGCTCCTCCAATAGTGGTAAATAACTTTCAAAAAGTGTCACCTTTGTTTTAACAGAAGCCCTTCTCCAGCAGACATTACGTCCATTTTCTACATGATTGGAGTGAGGCATTCTAAGAGCCGAACGGAAATCATGTGGAAAATGTCATACCACAGGGCACACCGTATTTTATGCCCTTTCAGGGCTTGGCGCGCTCTGCGCGATAAGGTATACTAGGTTTATAGATTTTAAGCAGAAAGGCGTGGGCAAATTGAGAGAAGAAAGATTCATCATTAAAGTGGTAGAGATGCACTATAAACAGGGAATGTCACAGCTGGAGATAGGAAAAAAGCTGAATGTTTCGAGGACAACTATATCAAGGACCCTGGCACAGGCCAGAAAAGAAGGATATGTACAGATCAAGATCAACTATCCAGAAGGGGCCATGACAAGTACAGAGACGATCCTGGAACAGAAGTTTAATTTAAAAGAGGCAGTGATCGCCTGTGTAAAAGATGGTGATGACCTCAGTGATGAAATTGCTTTTTACGCTTCAGACTATATATTGAGAACATTGAAAAATCATATGACACTGGCCCTGACACGGGGGGTTACCCTTCAGAAGACGGTAGAGTGCCTGGCAAAGGACGTGAGATTAAGATTCCTCAAGGTGGACGATGTAAATGTTGTGCCGCTGATGGCGACCACCAACATTCCGCCCACTGCGGAGAAATCCTACCGGCTGGCTTATTCCAATTACCTGATCGATGAGGTGGCAAGGATCATCAACGGCAATGGCTACCAGCTTCTGGCGCCTCAGTATGTGACTTCATCGGAGGTGAAAGAGCATTTTCTCAATGAAGCCAGTGTAAAAGAGGTGCTGGACCTGGCAAAATCTGCAGATGTCGCAGTGATGGGAATCGGAACCGTCAACCAGAATTCCGCCATCATCAATGCGAAGCTCATACCAGTGGAAGAATTTGAGCGGATGCAGGAAAAGGGCGGTACCGGAGAGATCCTCTCCCATGTGGTCAACAAAGACGGCGATCTGATCGAAGACGATTTTGAGGGCAGGCTGATTAGTTTAAGCCTGGAGGACCTTAAAAAGATACCGATCCGCGTTGGTGTGGCATATGGCATGGAGAAGAAGGATGCGATCTTAAGTGTCTTAAAAGGCCAGCTGATCAACGTTCTTATCACAGATGATAATGTGGCGGAGTATCTGGCAAAAGTAAAACTTTAAACTATAAAATCCCAAAGGAAAATGTTCTTTGGGATTTTTTCTTTTTTATAAGGAAAGGCAGAAAAATGGAGAAGTATATCAAACATAAGATGGAAGAGAACAGACCCCACGCGTTTGAGAAAAAAGTCATGGAGAGGGAAATGGCAAAAGGAGAGCCGAGGGTGGCAATGTTTTACCAGAAAAACCAGATCCCGGCGGAGGATCTGGATCTGGCGGTTCTAAGGACAGAGATGAAAAGAGAAGGAGAGGATATCACAACCAGTGAGATCCAGGAGATCTCTAAGATCATTAAAGTAAAAGACCATATGATCAACATCCACATATACCGGGGAAAGGACACCGGGAAGAAAAAGAATGCAGTGTTGTTTATCCACGGAGGGGCCTTTTTTGGTGGGGATGTAAAGACCAAAAGCAACCAGTGCAGGTACCTGGCAGAGCAGGCGGAGGCAGTAGTGATCTCGCCGGAATACCGTTTGGCACCAGAGACACCATTTCCAGGCCCAGTGGAGGATGTGATGGGGACTCTGGACTGGATGACAGAACATGCAGAAGAGTTAAAGATCAACGGGGATAAGATTGCTGTCATGGGAGAGAGCGCCGGGGGGACACTGGCTGCCAACTGTTGTCTGCGGGATGAAAAAAAGAGAATCGGGCTTGCAGTCTATATCTATGGGGCACTGGACCTGACGCCAGCGGAAAAAACACCATATCAATGGGATTATTCAAAGTATGAGATGGATGAAAAACAGAAGGATTACATCATGAACCGGCTGTTCCGTTTTAAAGAACTGACAGATTATATGGAAGAATTATATGTGCAGAATGGTTATTCCACAAAGGACGGACACGTGTCACCGCTCTATGCTGAAGATTTATCGAGAATGCCCAAGACCCTGATGGTTGAAGCTGAATTCGATTACTTTAAGATATGTAATGACGAGTTTATCAAACGGCTCACGAAAGCGGGTAAGGATACAGAAGTGATCTTGTATGAAGGACTGGACCACGGTTTTTTTGATCGCCTTGGATCATTGCCACAGGCGCAGGACTGTATCGACGAGATCGCCCAAAGAGTCAAAGCAATGTAAAAAAAGGCCTCTCATATTTGAGGGGCCTGCCTGCTTTCTTAGAGCTCTTTCCGGTCATAAGTTCCTTTGATACCCAACTGTTCCCGGTACTTTGCAACGGTCCGTCTGGAGATGGATATGCCTTTTTCTTTTAGAAGGGTGCAGAGCTTTTGATCGCTGTACGGTTTCCGTGGATCTTCTGATGCCACTAATTGTTTCAGGACCGTTTTGATATCTGCACTGCTGACGGAAGCGCCGGAGCAGGGAGACGCGCCGGTAAACAGTGACCTCATGGAGACAACGCCGCATGGAAACTGAAGGTATTTTCCTTTGATGCCGCGGCTTACCGTGGACACATGCATTTCAACATCCTCTGCCACATCGTTCATGGTCATGGGCTTTAAGCAGCCGTGGTTCAGAAAGAAATCAGGCTGTCTTTTCAGAATGGCTTCGGTGATCTTTAATATTGTATGCCTGCGCTGCTCAATGCTGGCCATGAGAAAACGGCATCGCTCATATTTCTTTTGGAAATATTCCTTCAGCTCAGGGTCTTTAGTATCCTTGAGCATCTTTATGTAGTAATCATTCAGTGAATAATTTCCTACCCAGTCATCGTTCAGCTGGATCTCCCACTGGTCTTCCTGGACAGAGACAATGATATCCGGGGTGATGTACTCGGTTTTTGCAGTGGAAAACCCCTGCAGTGGCTTGGAGTTCAGATTCCGGATGATGGCAATGTTTTTCCGCACATCGGCTGTGCAGATCTTCAGGCTCCTTGAAATGGTGCTGATATGTCCAAGGGCTATGTCATCCAGATGATTCTTAACGATCTTCTCCAGGATTTCTGTCTTTTTCCCTTTGATGTCCAGCTGCTTTAACAGGCACTGGGACAGATCCCTGGAAAAAATGCCGGCGGGCTCCAGGTCGGAGAGTACCTCATAGCACCGTTTAATCTCCTTTTCAGGGATTGTGAGCAGAGTAGAAAGCTCGTGAAAAGAGATACGGAAAAAACCGCCGGAGTCCAGACAGTCAATCATAAACTTCATAGTCTGCCATTCAGCTGACGAAAAATCATTTTGGTTCAGCTGGTCTAAAAGAAAGGTTTTCACCTCCTCCGTATTTTCAGCCGGAATATCAAATGCCTGGCTGTCGGAAACGGGAGCACAAGAAGAAGGAGGGGAATAGTCCAGGATTGGATTTTCTATGTATTCATTCTGAAGGAACTCAGATAGCTCCCCGTTGTCCAGCGACAAGATATTCAGGGACTGGATCTGAGACTGGGAAAGTTGCTGCTTTTGATTCAGTTCCAGGTTTGTGCGGTATGACGTATCCAAAAGAAATCCCTCCTTTTCTAATATGGGATCTAAAAAAGTTAAAAAGAGTCACAGGGTAATGGAGCTTGTTCCAGGAGCAGGTTGCAGTATTTCATCTGGTCCCTGGCATTTTCGAGGGCAGTTTTCACGGCCGTTGTTGTGTCAGGGGCATCCAGGACAGAAACTAGCTCGAACAGGAGCGGGAGATTGACACCGGAGACCAGGTGGATCTTCTTACTTGCCAGATACTTCATGAATTCGTTGTTGACACTTCCTCCAAAGATATCCGTGGCTACGATCAGTTCCTCATCTGGGGAGAGTTCCTCCATGATCTTTCTGACGGGCGTCTCCACCTCTGTCATGTCTTCCGTGTAAGCACATAGGGTGCAGACAGCGTCCTGAGTGCCGGTCACAAGTTCCATTGCGTTTTTAATACCTTCAGCAAATGTGCTGTGGGTTGCGATCAATAATTTTTTTTTCATCTTTGTCACCTCTTAGAATTGATTGTATACAGTCTGGGCATCATGCTGACTTACATCATGATATATAGCAAATTCCGTGCCAAACTATAGTGTCAAAGCAGAGGCATCTTTTCATTATTATATCACGATTGACAAATGAAAAGAAGCTGGCATAATGAAGACAAAAGTGAAGATTTAAAAATACCATGTGAGGGAGAGGGATCATGTTAAAAGATAAACTGTTATCTTATATTAAAGAAAAGACCAGAGAGATTGACTTTCAGGCTGTGGATAACTCCTGTACTGCCGATGCGATGTCGGGGATTTTCGGTGTCAAACGCAACACCGTAAGCCATTATTTAAACCAGGAACTGGGGAAAAGCCTGTTTAAAGTCAACACAAGGCCGGTGCTTTTTTTCAGTGTCAAAGAGTTCGAACAACGGTTTTTTCCGGTTGAGAAATCTGTTTACGTCAGCTTGGATGAGCTGTTTGAACAAAAAAAGACCCAAAATCAGGATCAGGTAAGAGGTGAAAAAGATCCTCTGGATCGTATGATCGGAGCCAGGGGAAGTCTGAAAAAAGCGGTGGAGCAAATCAAGACATCGGTATTTTATCCGAACACCAGCCTGCCGATTTTTCTTCACGGGGACACCGGCGCGGGAAAGAGCTATATGGCCCGGCAGATCTATGAATTTTCTGTCTGCCATAAGGTACTTCCTGAGGGTGCGCCGTTTATCACTTTAAACTGTGCCCAGTATGCAAACAACGTGGAACTGCTGTCCAGCAGTCTGTTCGGCTATGTAAAAGGGGCCTTCACAGGAGCCTATGGAACCACAAAGGGTCTTTTGGAGGCAGCGGACGGGGGAATGCTGTTTCTGGATGAAGTGCACCGACTGAACAATGAAAGCCAGGAAAAGCTGTTTATCTTTCTGGATCAGGGAATCTTTCGCCGGATGGGAGAAAATGAGGGGTGGCATAAAGCTGACGTGCGCATTGTTATGGCCACCACAGAAGATTTGGATTCCAATTTCCTTGACACGTTTCTTAGGCGTGTGCCTATTGTAGTAGAAATCCCCGACCTGACAGAACGGGGTATCCGGGAGAGGCTGCAGTTCATTTATCAGTTTTTTATCCGGGAGAGCCAGGTGCTGGACCGGAGCCTTGCTGTCTCTGGAAATGTCCTGGACGCACTGGCCGGACACACGTTTAAGGGGAACGTAGGGGAGCTTCAGAATACGATCAAGTACCTGTGTGCCACCATTTACGCAAAGGATCAGGAGCGGGATGTGATCCCCGTCCGTCTGGCAGATCTGCCGGATGAGATACTCTCGGAGATCGCCCAAAGTGACGAGAGCAAAATAAAAAAGAGCCAAGAGGTCTTGATCACGCCGGTTTCTGCGGCGGAGACAATCTCGCCCGCAGAGACGGAGGAGTCCAGGTATTACCAGGAGCTGTTTGAGAAGCTTTCTTCCATTTATGAAGAGTTCCAAAGCCAGGGCTATGAGGCGGAACAGTTTGAGAAACGCTGTTTCCATGCGGTCAATGATATGCTGGACCGTTTGATCTACCAGCAGAGTTCGGAGTCGGACACTATGATGATGCGCTATGTGATTAGCAGCGTACACGAGGCGTTTCGCTATGTGGAGTACAGCACCAATGTGCGGTTCGGAGGGAATGTTCTGCATGCAGCAGCCGCTTATTTTTTCTATTTAAACAGCCATCCTTCGGAATATGAGTCTGAGAAAAAGATATCGGAAGAATTCCTTACCTATGCCGCAGGCCATTACAAACAGGAGACACACCTGGTAAAACGGATGATGGAGCTGTTGTCCGCCAAAATGGATCTGAACGTGACAGAGGCAGACTTGTTGCCGCTGGTTCTTTATTTTAAGAGTTTGAACGTAAGATCGGCGGAAAACAGGACCCGGGCCGTCATCCTGGCCCACGGCTACGCCACAGCCAGCAGTATCGCCAACGTGGCAAACCGGCTTTTGGAAGAAGTGATCTTTGAGGCGGTGGATATGCCTATTGATAAGAAGATGGAAGACATTGTCCGGTGGATGAAGGAATATATTGAGTTTCACGATATCAGCAGCGGAATTTTACTTCTGGTGGATACAGGTTCCTTGATGGATATTTATGAGGAACTCAGTGACGTGCTCCGAGTGCCGGCAGCCATTGTCAACAATATTTCCACTCAGATGGCGGTCAATGCAGGGCAGATGGTGAAGCAGAGGTACCACCTGGAGGACATCATATCCAGGCTGGAAAAATACAATCAGACAGAGTACCAGCTGATCTACCCAAAGGTGGATAAACAGAAGGTTTTACTGACGTGCTGTCTTACCGGGACCGGGACAGCGGAGCAGATCAGAGGCCTGATCGATGATAGTATCCCGGACGACATTGACATTAGTGTTATCTCCTATGACTATGACCAGCTGAACAATCAGTCCACGGCTGATGCGCTTTTGGACAGTTATGATATTCTGGGGGTGATCGGCACGGTAAACCCGCAGCTTTCCGGCGTTGAGTTCATACCATTGGAGGAAGTGGTTTCAGGTGCGGCGGACAGGAAGATGGAGAAGATCCTGGCTCCGGCTGTCCCGGAAGGCAGGATCGGTGAGATCAACGACCATCTGGTCAGGAACTTTTCTGTGCGCCAGCTAATCGGATCCCTGACAATCCTGGATACAGACAAGATCATGAACCATATCGAAGAATGTCTGAAAAAATATGAAGTCATGACGGGACAGCCTCTGGCCAACAGTACAAAGATCAATCTTTTTATCCATGTGGGGTGCCTGGCGGAGCGTCTCATACGGAGAAGCCCGATTGAAGATTATCCCTGTCTGTCAGACTTTGAGGAACAGCATACAGAGGAGATCGCAAAGATACGGAGTGCTTTTAGTGGGATAGAAGATACCTATAGTGTCAAAATCCCACTGTCCGAGATCGGATATATTTATGATATTATAAACGGAATTTAAGAAAAACAGCTGGTTCCCGGTGATAAAGACAAAAGCGTGACACTAAGTTGGCACGCTTTTTGTTGTATAAATGGGCAGATAGAAAACAAACAGCTTTATCATCTGGAAAGGAGAATTACATACAATGATTATTTCAATGGGAGAGATGCTGAATAGAGCAAAAAAAGAGGGTTACGGGGTGGCAGCGCCCAATGTGTTTAACCGTGAGACCATCGAGGCATCTTTTTTAGCAGCCCGGAAGTTGAAGGCTCCGGTGATCCTGGATGTGGCTTCTGTCCACGGGATTTATGAGTGCGCGGATCTGGCAAGGTTTTATGCGGCAAGGTATCCGGAAGTCCCGGCGGCGGTCAATCTGGATCACGGCGGACCTTATGAGGATATCATGAAAGCGATCCATGCCGGATTCAGCTCTGTTATGATTGACCGCTCTACACTTACGTATGAGGAAAATGTGAGGGAAGTGAAAGAGATTGTAAAAGCAGCCCACGCAGTGGGTGTATCTGTGGAGGCCGAGCTTGGCCATGTGGGTCAGGGGGATGAATACGAACAGACCCGGGATCAGGGCCTTACAAAGCTTTCCGAAGCCCAGTCCTATGTGAAAGAAACCGGGATCGACTGCCTGGCCGTGGCGGTCGGCACTTCACACGGAGTCTATAAAGGAACACCGCATCTGGAATTTGAACTGCTCTCCACCTTATCAAAAGAGATCGCCATCCCTCTCGTGCTGCATGGGGGCTCAGGCACTGGGGATGAGAACCTGGCAAAAGCGGTAAAGACGGGGATTCAGAAGGTGAACCTGAACACAGATCTGAGTGAGGCGGGAAAAAATGCCCTGAGAAAAGCTCTGGCGGACAGCGCACCGAAGAAGGATACCAAAGCCACAGGCGAATTTGCGCCGAAAAAGATGAACATGCAGCAGACCATCGTGGCAGGGGCGGAAGGTTTCCAGAAAGTGTTGGAGCATTATATGCAGCTGTTTGATTCACAGAACCGATGGTAGGCTATGACGCTGATCGATAGAAAACAGCCGGCACCTATGAACCATATTTTCCGGTTTTACCAACTGGAGGATTATTTGAAAGCGGCAGCGGAAACCGGATATGAAAGCATCGATCTCTGGACTTGTGCGGCACATTATCTGGTGGACTCCGAAGGATATGAGGATACGGGAAGGCTCAGGAACATGCTGAGAGATTACGGCCTTAAGGTGGTGAGCATGACACCGGAACAATCCTGTCCTAAACCATTCCACATGGCGGCCAGGCGGACAGAGATCCGGGAAAAGACTCAAAGGTATTTTCAGCATGTGATACAAGCTGCCTCGGAGCTTGACTGTACAAGAGTCCTGATTACATCTGGATGGCAGTTCTTTTCTGAGGAAAGGCGGGAGGCCTTAAAAAGAAGCGAGGAAATGATCGGACATCTATGCCGGTTTGCGGAACATTACGGCGTGTACCTTACTATGGAGACCTTATCAAGGAAAAGCACCAGGCTGTGTAATACGATGGAAGACGTAAAACGGATGATGGAAGCAGTAAATTCCAGGCAGTTTGCCGTGACTGCTGACATCCATACGATCCATAATGCTGGGGAATCCCTGCAGGAATGGTTTGATAACTTTAAAGAACGGCTGAATCTGGTACATTTTATGGACTACAGGAAGGATGTTTTTGCCCATCTTAAATGGGGTGACGGGACCTGCGGGCTTGAAGAGACATTGAAGATATTGAACCAAAACGGATACCGGGGACCGCTGGTGCTTGAGTACACAGACAGTGTGTATTTTGAACATCCGGCGGCGGTCTACGAGGATACAATGAAGAAGTTAAAACCATATTTGAGAGCATAGTGAAAGAGGTAAGAAAATGGGAAAGATAGAGACAACAAGATTTGCGGTGATAGAGCAGGAGCAAACAGTAAAGGTGCATGAGAGAAAGCTTCCAGAGCTTAGGCCGGATGAGGTACTGATCAAGAACGGTGCCTGTAACATCTGTACCACGGATTATGGACAGTGGTCCGGTGCCAGAAAGAATTTGAAATTTCCAATGGCCTTTGGTCACGAGTTCAGCGGAACCATCGTTGATATTGGGTCTAAAGTCTCCGGATTTGAGATCGGAGAACCGGTGGGTATCGGCTACGACAACTGCGGACAGTGTGAATTTTGTAAAAAAGGACTTACAAGTGAGTGTGTGACTCTTGGAGAAGGACGGAATAAGCTGTCACCGGACGGCTACCACGGAGGATTTGGCTGTTCTGAATATGTGATAAAACCATACCGTTCCCTATTTAAGATGGATGCCTCCATTAATCCTTCTGAGGCGGCCTTTGTGGAGCCGGTGGGGACCGTCTGCCAGGGACTCAGAAAACTGAGAGTTTCTTCGGGGGAAAAGATCGTAGTCATCGGAGCGGGAACCATGGGTGTGCTGAACGCCCTGGCCTGCAAGGCGGAAGGCTGTGATGTGTTGATTACAGAGATGATGGAAAAAAAGATCAATGTGGCACAGAATCTGGGATTACATGTAGTGGATGTGTCAAAGGAGGATCCGGTGAAAGCTGTGGAAGAATGGACCGGCGGGCGCGGAGCCGATGCTGTCATTCTGGCGGTAGGAGCCACCGCTGCCAATGACCAGGCTCTTGAGATGGTGAAACAGCTGCATGGAAGAATACTTTTGTTTGCCGCAGGGTATCCGGCCCCAGAACTGCATGTGGATTCCAACCTGATCCATTACCGGAAAATGGAGCTGATTGGCACATTTTCGGCGGACGTTTGTGATTTTGAGAAGGCGGCCAGGCTGATCAGTGAAAAGAAAATAGACTTGTCAAAACTGGTGGAGGCAAAATATCCTCTTGACAGTGTCCAGGAAGCATTTGAAGCCGCAGTTGTGCCGGGGGCATACCGGGTCAGTGTGGTATTTGATGAAATATAGAAGGAGGGATTTTAATGATCAAGAAACTGAGAGTTGACTATCGGCTGGTACATGGGCAGGTGGCAATTTCATGGTCCAGGGCGCTGGGGGTAGACTGTATCCTGGTAGCCAACGATGAGGTGGCGAAAGATGAGATGCGCCAGTCCATGCTGAGAATCTCAAAACCCCAAGGTATCAAGCTTGTGATCAAATCCATGGAGGATTCTATTAAGGCGATTCAGTCAGGAGTGACCGACAAATATAAGTTGTTTATCGTAGTCAACAATGTGCAGGACGTGGAGCGTCTGACTGACGCTGTTCCTGAGATCAATGATGTGAACCTTGGCGTGCTCCCGGCAGTGGAAGGCAGCAGGCCACTGAGCAAGGCCATCAACGTGACCAGTGAAGATGTGGAGACATTAAAACGCCTGTTGTCCAAGGGGATTCGGATGGAAATCCAGCAGGTGCCCACGGAAAACGCGGTGAAGGTCACGAAAAAACTGTTGGAAGGTTAGAAAGGAGAGAAGGGTATGTTAACAAAAGCGTTGCTGGTGGGGCTGATCCTTGGCCTCTGTAAAATGGAATATTTCTTAGGATATTGTATGATCTGCCGTCCGATTGTCATTTCCACACTGACCGGGCTGGTACTGGGAGACCCTGTCCAGGGAGTCATACTCGGAAGCGTGCTGGAGCTTATGTTCATCGGCTCCTTCCCTATCGGAGCTGCCGTCAGCCCTGACTATGGTTCCGCAGGAGCCATCTGTACGGCATTTGCTATCATCACCACCGGAGGGAAAGCAGTGGCCACAACCCTGGCGGTCCCGATCGCTCTGCTGGGAGGCTTTATCTTTATCGGCTGCAAACTCATGAATGCGGCATTCGGCCAGATGATGATGCGAAAGATAGAAAAGGATAACACAAAGGCAGCCGGAGGAATCTACCTGTTTGGTGCGTTTTTCACAAGCTTTATTGTATATTTTCTCTATGGGTTCCTGTCGATCTATGCGGGAAGTACTGCGGTGCAGGCGGCGGTCAATGCTATTCCGAAGGTAGTCATCAATGGACTTGCTTCAGCTGCTAATCTGCTTCCGGCGATTGGTTTTGCCCTGCTGTTAAAGATGATCATCAGCAAAAAGATGGCACCTTATTTCTTTGTAGGATTTATGCTGGCAGCCTATTTAAATCTGCCGACCATTGCGGTTACATTATTTGCGGTCATGCTGGTGCTGATCATTTTATCCAACCAGAAACAAACGCCGGAGACGGTTGAGGCTTATGGAGGTGACGAAAATGAGTTCTAAATTAAATAAAAAAGATTTAAAACAGATCTTTATAAGGTATCTTGCCTTGAATGCTATGAATGATTATCCGGGGCAGATGCACAATGGATACACATTTAGCCTGATGCCAGCGATAGATAAGATCTACGACAAGGAAGAGGACAGGATCGAGGCTAAGAAACGGCATATGGAATATTTTAATATCACGCCGAACATCGCAGGATTCGCTCTCGGAATATCCGCAGCCATGGAGGAGGAAAATGCCAAGAATCCAGATTTTGACGCCACAAGCATCAATGCAGTCAAGACCGGTCTGATGGGTCCCCTTTCCGCAATCGGTGACACATTGTTTCCATCTACACTGAGGATCCTTGCCACGTCCCTGGTTATCGGCATGGCGGCCGGGGGAAATGTGCTGGCTCCGGTTCTGTTTCTTCTTATGTATAACATACCAAACCTGCTGGTACGCTGGTATAGTCTCAAATACGGCTACAGCATGGGAACGGAGTTTTTGGTAAAATCCGAAAAGTCCGGGATCATGGATAAAGTATCCTATGCCTGTTCCGTGGTGGGGCTTATGGCCATCGGGGCAATGATCGTGGCCACGGTCAACGTTTCCACACCGATCACCATCGGCGATGTAAAGAACGGCGGAATGGTGCTCCAGACCACCTTGGACAGCATCATGCCGAAAATGCTTTCTTTAGGGCTGGTGGGAACTATCTACTGGCTTCTGGGCAAAGGAGTTAAGGTAGTGCCATTGCTGATCGGAACTATGGTCGTGGGCGTGATTTTGTTTGCCTTGGGCATCATCGCATAGGGGGTCCTGAATTGAAAAAACAGAAAAAAGAATTGTTGGTCATTGGTGCCGGGAACATTGGCAGGGGTGTCATTGGAGGACTGTTTTATGAATCAGGATACCACCTGTATCTGTATGACATTATGGCAGACCGTATGGAACAGTTGAGAAAACAGGGCACGTTTCTGATCGAGAGGGTAGGAGCCGAGGGAAAAAAGAGAATTATAGTAAAAGACTTTGAGGTTCTGGACTGTTCGGATGAGAGCGACTTGATCCGGCATATGGAACAAGTGGACCTTGTAGCCTGTTGTGTCTATGAAGGTGCATTTGAGAGCATTGCCAAAAAACTGGCAGAAGCTATAAAGACCAGATCCAGGAAAATAGATGCGGGGTATTTTAACATCCTGCTCTGTGTCAATGCCTTGGGAGCGCCGGACTTTTTTGAAAAGAGGCTCAGTGAGCTTTTGGCAGAGGATGAGAAGGCACTAGCCTATGTTAAGGAAAAGACAGGGATCTGCCAGGTAATGGTCGGGATGGCGGCTATGCCGTCCTCCAGGGAGCTCATGGAGATGGATCCGTTTGCAGTTACAACAAAGCTTGACGGACATATCGGTATTGATTCGGAAGCATTTAAGGGGGAGTTCCCCCAGGTGGAACAGGTAGGAAAGGCAGTCAAAGCGAAAGCCCAGATCTTCCGTAAGGTGTATACGGGAAATATGAAACACTGTATGACCGCATTTCTTGGAAGCGCCAGGGGATGTACGTATATTTCAGATACTTACGATGACCCGTGGATTGAGGACTGTACGGCCGGTGCCTTTTATGAGGCGGAGGATGCAGTATCCAGAGAATATGGTTTTACACAGGAAGAGCGGAAAGAGTGGATAGACTTCATCATGAACGCCCCAAAGAACCGCAATCTGAAAGATGAGATCCAAAGGGTAACACATGGCCCAAAAGAAAAGCTTGGCAGGGAAAACCGATTTACAGGTCCGGCCCTGCTGTGTATGAAGCATCAGATTCTTCCCTATTATCTGGCCAGAGGCATTGCTTTTGGATTTTTGTACCGGGATGAGAGAGAACCGGAGAGTATCGAGATTACCGATTATGTAAAGGAACACGGTATCAGGGAAGCTATTATGAAGTACTGCGGACTATTTCCGGAGGAATGGGAGCTTCTACAGTTGATTGAAGCACAGTACAAAGAGGCAGTAAAACAACGTTAAGTTCAGGAGGATATGATGAGATATAAACATTTTAAAAATGCAGGTGTGGACGTGTCAGCGCTGACAGTGGGCACATGGGGAATCGCAGGAGCCAACTCTGCAGGAGTGACATGGGGAGATGTGGATACAAGGGATTCTGTTGCGGCAGTGCGCCGGATGATTGAAAACGGAGTCAATATGGTAGATACGGCTCCCATTTATGGGGATGGGCATTCCGAGGAAGTAGTTGGACAGGCGCTGAAAGACGGATATCGGGAAAAAATTTTTCTGGCAACAAAGTTTGGTTCTTATATTAGCCATTATGATGGGAAATCGGTAAGAGATAATAAGTATAATTCTGTGGAAAGAGAAATTGATGAATCTCTTTCCAGGCTGCAGACAGATTATATTGACTTCTATATCATGCACTGGCCCGATGTAAACACACCGATCGAGGAGACTATGGCGGCTTTAAACATGCTGAAGGAAAAGGGGAAGATCCGTTTTATCGGAATGTCCAACTCTCCGAAAGAGCTGATTATGGAAGCACAGAAATATGCGAAGATTGATGTGATCCAGCCTCCGTTTTCCATGGTAAACCAGTCCGAGCGGGAACTGATGGAGTGGGCAGAGACACAGGGGATCGGCACAATGACCTATGGTTCTTTGGGGGCCGGTATCCTGACTGGAGCCATCAGGGAGTGCCCGGAATATGACCCGAAGGATATGCGCCTTGTGTTCTATCCATTTTTTAAGGAGCCGGAGTTCTCAAAGATCATGGAACTGCTAAAGACACTGGATGCTATAGCTGAGGAACACAACAAACCGGTGGCCCAGGTTTCCATCAACTGGAGCACCCAAAAGAGTTTTGTGGGAACGGCGCTCACTGGAGTGACAAATGCTGAACAGGCGGATGAAAACTGTAGCGCGTTTGAATGGGAGCTGACAGAGGAAGAGATCAAAAGGATTGACGATGAGATGAAAAGACTTGATATTGGGTGAGGATTGCCATGCAGAAAAGAAAGATTATCATCCCCAACAGGAGCGGTATCCATATCCGCACTGCCGCAGAGCTTGCAAACCTATGTGAGAAATTTGCGTGCAAGGTGAAGATCTGCTGGAGTGGACAGGAGTTTGATGGAAGGAGTATTATGGAACTTCTTCATGCCAGGATCCGGCAGGGAGATGAGATCATCGTGGAGACTGATGGGGAGGAAGAGGAGAAAGCGGCAGACCAGATAGAGGAATGTATTGGCTGCTGGAGATAAGAAAAAGAAGATATAATGAAAAATATACAATTTCATATTTTTGATAAATGCACTCCAAACGTCTTGGGGTGCATTTATTGTATGTTGTCCGCATAAACTTATCTATCACCGGAAAAGAAAAAAAGTCCCGTCATCACGGAACTTTTCATATAAAATAGGCCTGGCGGGAATCGAACCCACAACGGCCCCTTAGGAGGGGGCTGTTATATCCATTTAACTACAGACCCGTAAAACACATCTTCTATTGTAACGATTCATTTATGAAAAGTCAATGAAAAAAGATGCATGGCGTTGACTTTTTTCTTCTTTTTCTTTAAAGTAGTTAAATAGGGTCTTTCTATGTTTAGCCGGAAAGATTGACAGGGAGGTAGTTTATGAAAGCAATCAATGATTTCGTGTGGGGGCCTGTTATGCTCACACTCTTGATGGGGACAGGTATTTTTTTGACCATACGTTTAAGGTTCCTGCCGTGGAGAAATCTGCCCTATGCTCTGAAGATGGTTTTTGTCAAAGACAAAAGCGGTTCGCAGGACGGGGACATATCGGGATTTCAATCGTTGATGACAGCTTTGGCGGCTACCATCGGAACAGGAAATATCGTCGGAGTCAGCACCGCAATGGTCATGGGAGGCCCCGGGGCGTTTCTGTGGATGTGGATCAGTGCCTTATTCGGGCTGTCCACCAAGTATGCGGAGAGTGTCCTGGCAGTTAAGTTCCGGGAAGTCAATGAGAATGGAGAGATGTGCGGCGGTCCTATGTATGCCATGAAAAATGGCTTTAAGATCAAATGGATCGGGCTCATCCTGGCATTTTTCTTTGCCCTGTTTACTGTATTTGCATCCTTTGGCATCGGAAATATGACCCAGGCAAATTCCATCGCCGAGTCATTGAAAGGACTGTGGGGGACTCCCCACTGGCTGACAGGCGCGGTGATCGCACTGCTGGCGCTGTCGATCCTGATTGGCGGGATCAAGAGCATAGGAAAAGTATGCGGATTCTTTGTACCGAAGATGGCAGTCTTTTATTTTATCATGGGCGTTGCTGTCATCTATATCAACCGGGCTAATCTGGGACAGGGAATCGCAATGATTTTTAAGATGGGACTATCTCCCAGAGCTATGGCAGGAGGTGTCGGCGGAACCATCGTGGCAGGATTATTCTCTTCCATGCGTTGGGGTATCGCCAGAGGTATTTTCTCCAACGAGGCCGGACTTGGATCTGCCCCCATCGTAGCGGCTGCTGCAAAGACTGATCATCCGTCCAGGCAAGGTTATATCAACATGACCGGCACCTTTTTTGACACGCTTGTGGTATGCAGCGTCACAGGACTGATCGTGGCATCTTCCGGAGTACTCGGAAGCGTGGACTCCCACGGCAGGCTGATTACCGGGGCTGCGCTTACGATGAAGGCGTTTGAGAAGGCGCTCGGACCGGCGGGAGAACTGTGTGTCGGACTTGGGATCGTCATGTTCGCGTTTTCAACGATCATAGGATGGGAATATTATGGCGAGAAAGCGCTGGAATACTTAGTGAAAAAAACCTTCTATATTAAAATATACCGGATTGTTTATTCCTGTGTGATTTTTGTGGGAGCTACGGTACCGCTCCAGCTGGTATGGAATTTCTCGGACACAATGAACGGGCTCATGGCAATACCAAACCTGATATGCCTGCTTGTTTTACATAAAGTAGTAGTAAAAGAGTGTTTTCGTTTTGAGCAGATAAAGAAAGGACGATGAACTTATGAATAAGGTGTTTGTGTTTTTAGCAGATGGATTTGAAGAGATTGAAGGCCTGACGGTCGTTGATATGCTTAGAAGGGCAGGGATTGAAGTAGTCATGGTCTCAGTAGGGCCTTCAAAAGCCATTACAGGCTCCCATCATATCGAGGTGGAGGCAGATTGTATGTTCCACGAAGTGCTGGAGCCGGAAGGAGCTATGTATGTACTCCCCGGAGGTATGCCGGGAACACTTGCTCTGAGGGAGCATGAGGGACTTGCGAAGCTGCTGAAAAAGGCGTATGATAATGGAAAATATTTGGCAGCGATCTGTGCAGGTCCGACAGTGCTCGGAAAGTACGGATTTTTGGACGGAAAAAGAGCGACCTGTTACCCTGGACAGGAAGATGGACTTGGTAAAGCGGACTATGTAATCGAACCGGTTGTCGTAGACGGAAAAGTGATCACCAGCAGAGGCATGGGAACTGCCATTTTGTTTGCCGGAAAACTGGTGGAGATCCTTCAGGGAACAGAAGCAAAAGAGGAATTGTTAAAGAGCATCATTTATGAGGAAAATTAAGAATGCAAAGTACAGAAAAAATAAGTGTTTGGGAGCAGCTTCGTATTGCCTGTACCAAACCAAGGCAGTATAAGAAGCTGCTGAACCTGAAAAAATGGAAGGTCGCCATATTTACATTGCTTTTGGGACTTGTCATCACTCTGCTGGGACCGGTGATGGATCTGGCTGGGTTTGCGGTGAGCGTTGGAGGTCCGAAAAACTTCGTCATGAACCGGCTGCCAGCTTTTGAACTGAAGGACGGCCAGCTCACACTGGATCATGCAGTGGACTTTAATCTGGGGGCTATCCATATCTCGGCGGATTCGTCCAAAAAGAACGTGGGCAAAGATGATTTCGATGAGAAATATTCAGATGAGATTCATTTTTCCAAGAACAATATGGCCATCAAAACTTCGGTTATGGGGCAGACCGTCACGAAAAACTTCAACACAATGAAGAACGTGACCTTTACCAACCAGGATATGGCGAATCTGCTTCCTCTGGTCTATTTTATGGTGTTTGTTGCCCTTTTGTTTGTTTATGGGGGAGTGATCCTGCAGTATTTGTTTTACTGTCTGTTGATCTCTTGGCTGGTATCTTTAAATATGAGGACCAGGAACCAGCCCATGGCATTCGGAAAGATTTTTCAGATGTCTATTTATGCCAGAGTACCGTGTGAGTTGATCGGTACTATCGGGCTTACCGCAGGGATATCGTTCTTTACGGGGATCATCTGGATCATGATCGGATATATGGTGAGCTACCAGCTGATGATGATGGGGCTGATGGAGAAGAAGGCGAAAGAATAGAGATTGATAGTGATAGAAGGTAAAAAAGTGTTCCGTGAAGGGGCACTTTTTTTATTCCATTGGAAAGTTCTCCAAACCTCCCTATGAAATATATTCGCTGTTATAGAATGGTTATTTTTTTATGCTACGATTCTTTCTGTGATTGAGTCATTGGTTTCTTTACAGAAAGGAAGTATCGATATGAAAGATTTAATTCTTGAAACAAGAAATTTAACGAAATGTTTTGGACAGCAACAGGTTGTCAGTGGGATCTCACTGCAAATAAAAAGAAACAGTATTTATGGACTTCTGGGACCAAATGGCGCCGGAAAGTCAACAACTTTGAAAATGATTGTAGGGCTTTTAAATCCAACAGATGGGCAGATTATGTTTGATGGGGAACCATGGAAAAGATCATCACTTGCTCAGATAGGCTCTTTGATTGAAGCACCTGCCCTATATGGAAACTTAACAGCAGAAGAAAATCTTTTAGTCCATACAAAACTTCTAAAAATCCCTAAAGAACGGATTCAAACGGTATTGGAGACCGTGGATTTAAACGACACGGGAAAAAAGAGAGTGTCCCAATTTTCCATGGGGATGAAACAAAGACTGGGAATTGCGGCAGCCCTTTTAAACAGCCCCAGACTGCTGATCCTTGACGAACCTACAAACGGACTCGATCCTTTTGGTATACAGGAACTTAGAGAACTTATTTCCTCTTTTCCAGAGAAAGGAATTACAGTGATCTTATCCAGCCATATATTATCAGAGGCTGCGCAGGTCGTTGATGAAATCGGAATCATAAGCGGGGGGAAACTGTTATTTCAGGGGGTACCAGATACTAAGGAAGATTTGGAGAAACTATTTACTAATGTGATCATGAAAGGAGAAAGCAGAAAATGAATGGACTACAGTCTGAGTTATTAAAATATAAAAGAACGTTTATGGGAAAACTGATTGTGTTGATTCCGATATTTTTTGCTATCTTTGCTTTTATCATACAATATATCATGAGCAACAATTCATTGGCACAGTCAAGTGGAAATACAAGCATGAGATGGACAACGCTTCTGGCTTTGGTTTTTAACTGGTGGTCATTTCTTTTTCTGCCGTTAGGAATGGCGCTGTTTGCAAGCTTAGTCACATTACATGAGAAAAAAGCAGGGAACTACCGTACACTTCGTGCTTATAATATATCACCTATAAAGATATGGATAGATAAGATTGCTGGAATGGCATTTTATTCACTGCTTTCTTCCTTAGTCTTGGCTGCGGTAGTCATGGTCACTGGTTTATGTATTGTAGAAGGAGCACCTCCGGCAGCAAAGATCCTGACAGGCAGTCTGTTGTGCTGGCTTACTTCACTTGCTTTGATCCCGCTTCAAATCTGGGTTGCCACGTGGGGTGGAATGCTTGTGAGCATGGCAGTTGGATTTGCAGGTATGACAGCAGGAGTTCTGGCTGCCCCGTCATCCTTATGGATAGCTGTTCCATGGAGTTGGGCAACTAGAATGATGTGCCCCGTGATCGGGGTACAGCCAAATGGGAGTGTGCTAAACTTTGGTAGTCCACTTCTTGACCCGTCTGTCATCCCGGAAGGGATTGCTATATCGCTCACAGCTTTAGCTGTTGTCTCAGTCTTAACAGGTATATGGTTTAAAAGGAGGGAAATGAGATGAGTCTATTATGGTCAGAATGGTTGAAAACAAAGCATACGGTCATACGTTGGTTTACATTTTTTCTGCCTTTTTGTATTGCAGGACTCGGCATTGCATATATGAAATATAGATCTGACTTATCTTCAGCTTTTGTGTTTGAAAGTTTTTATATGCTATGGTCGGCAGTGATCCTCCCTATAGGCACAGGCCTGCTGACAGGCTTTCTCATTCATGAAGAAGAAATGGCAGGGAATTTCAACAACCTATTGAACACAGAGGTTTCCAGAGCAAAACTGTATACATCGAAATTCATTTTTGGCTTACTCAGTTTAACTATCTGCACGTTACTTACATCGCTGATCCTTTCGATTGGAATGGCTGCTATACTGCCGGGACGAGCAAATATTTCTTGGTTTTTTATGGCCGCTTTGCTGACAGTCATAGGTACGCTCCCCATACTGGCCATTCACTTGTGGATCAGCTTCTTATGGGGAATGGGAACTTCAATAGGAGTCGGTATCTGCGGGATCTTAATAGCAGTTCTGATAGGAACAACAAGTCTCGGAAACAATATATGGGTGCTGCTTCCCTGGTCGTACCCGGTTAAAATGGCTATGTTTCCAATGGCCTCTTCTTTCGTATCAGGAACTATGATGATTGAGGCTGCAGTACAGCTGATCACAGAATTCTCTGTCAGTATGGTTTTCTTAGTTATATTTTTATCTGGTGGTATGTTTTGGTTCCGTAAATGGGAGGGGAGAAAAAACAGCGGATGATATCATCACTTTGTTTATAAAATAAAAGATTGGAGGGAAAACAAGTGAGCAGGATTTTGATCATTGATGATGAAAAAGACTTAGTCGCATTGCTGGAGAAAAAATTAAAAGCATCGGGGCATGAGGTTCTGACAGCATTTGACGGGGAAATGGGGATCCAGCTTGCAAAAAAAATGCCGGATTTGATCCTTCTCGATATTATGATGCCGGTTGCAGACGGCTTTGATGTATGCCGAAGGATACGGAGTGATGTCCTTTGTCCGATCATCTTTTTGAGCGCGAGGCAGTCTGAGACGGATAAGATTAAGGGTTTCACTCTTGGCGGAGACGATTTTATTACAAAGCCCTTTGGTTTAAGAGAAGTCATGGCAAGGATTGAGGCTAATATACGGCGCGAGAAGCGTTCCCAGTACATCAACACAGAAAATAAGAGAGCAAAACTTTATTTTGGACAGTTGACTTTGGATATACGGGAGCGATTGGTAAAGATCCAGAATGTAGATGTCCCTTTGACAAAAATTGAATATGAGATTGTAGAGTTTCTTGCCCTCCATGCCGGGCAGGTATTTACAAAAGAGCAGATTTATGAAAAAGTCTGGGGGTTTGACGGTGACGGAGATAATACAACGGTGGTAGAACGGATTAAGAGAATACGGGCAAAATTTTTATCCTCAGGCTCATCTGTTTCGTATATTGCTACCGTATGGGGCATCGGATATAAGTGGAATAAACTTTGAAAGGTGGTACCGGATGTATGAAACAACAGTCTCTTGTCACGCAGTTCCGCATGACACTTGTGTATATTATACTTTCGACGCTTTTTGTGTCGATGATCACTTATGCAGCGGCCGCATTTCTGTTTGTAAATGCTTTAAATAAAAAATCAATAAATCCAGAAAATCATTACGAACAACAGATTCCCAAGGTGGAGAACTATGTGCACGAGGAAGGAGCAGCAGTATTGTCTTCCAGGGGACAGGACAAGTTAAAAGAATTAGTCCACGGTGAGGGCTTTTTTTATCAGGCAGCAGACCATTCCGGCAATATAATGCATGGCACTTATGAAGAGCAGATTTTTGATTCACAACAGAAACTCTATCAGCGTCTCAACACTACATTCCACATAAAAGGGTTTTATGTTCACGTGATTCCGGTCATTGACCATATGGGTAAGATAAACGGCGCGGTCTCTTTAGTCTACAAGCTTAATCTGCCTGCGGTAAATAATAGCAGCCTATGGGTAAGCATCGCTTCCCTATTCCTTATATCTGCTCCATTTTTTTATATGATTCTGTTTACCATTTTATTTTCACGAAATTATGCAAAAAAAATATCTCATCCACTACAGGTTCTTGCGGATGGTTCCAGGCAGATCAAAATGAAGAATCTTGATTTTGATATTGATTACCATGCGGAGAATGAACTGGGAGAACTTTGTACAGCTTTTAATGAAATGAAAGAAGAACTGAAACAATCCTTGTCTGCACAGTGGAAACTTGAACAAGATCGCGTGGAGATCACAGAAGCCTTGGCACATGATCTGAAATCACCTTTGTCAATCATCAAGGCTTATTCCGAGGCATTGTCTGATGACACTGATGTGGATGAGGAGCAGAAGCAGTACCTCACAGTGATCGAAGAAAATATAGAAAAAAGTGTCTTATTAGTGAATCAAATGCAATATACTTCTGAACTCGAAAGTTCAGGAGCAGGAGTGGTGAAAGGTCCTGTTAATTTGCTGGAATTTCTTCAGCGTAAAATATATGATTATGATTTACAGGCAAGGAGAAAGAATATAAAGATGATTCTTGAGATACGAAATGATGAGATACCTGATACTGTTATCACAGATGTGAATAAATTGGAGAGGATACTGGACAATATTTTATCAAATAGTCTGCAGTATACCCCTGCAGGAGGGAAAATCCGTATTTCTGTTAAAAAGCATAATCAATTTATTATTTACAGGATCAGTGACACAGGAATGGGATTCACTTCTATGGATATGGAAAAAGCATTCGAAAGATTTTATCGGGGGGACGAAGCACGCCAAAGTCAGGGCGGACATTCTGGATTGGGTTTATATATTGTAAAGCAGTTGTCTGAATTGTTGGGAGGATCTGTGAAGATAGAAAATCTGAGTTCTGGGGGCGCCTGTGTTTCATTCTCTCACAGCTGGCAGTAGATAGACAAAAGCCCCTGAGTTTGAATTCAGGGGCTTTTGTCGTCCAGTATATCATCGTAGTCTGTCAAAGAAGAGTCAACAGACAAGTAAAAACTAGTCAAATTCTTGTCATTTATATATCCGGAGGATAGGACCCCGGATATACCTGAAGTATTAGTGGTCACTCTTCAGAGGAAAGTCAGCATATCCGGAAATCCCATGTTCTGATATATCCATACCTGCGATTTCCTCTTCCTCGGAGGCACGAAGCCCGATGGTATGTTTCAGCCCTTGGAAGATCACGAGACCGCCGATTACACAGTATGCCGCGACGGCGAGAACTCCGATAAACTGTGCTTTGATGAAGGCGCCGCGGGTGATGTCCATAAGCTTTAACGCACTGCCGGTGGCAAAGAATGCGGTAAGCAGAGTTCCGATGACACCGCAGGCTAAATGTACGCCGCAGGCTCCGACTGGATCATCGATCTTTGCTTTTTTATCGAGAAATTCAATCATTGCCACAACTACAACCCCGCAGATGGCACCGATGGCGATGGCACCGTAGTTTGATACCACGTCACATCCGGCAGTGATACCTACAAGACCGGCAAGAGAGCCGTTTAATGTCATGGACACATCAGGTTTGCCGTAGCGTACCCATGTGATGACCAGGGCAACCAGGGTGGAGGCAGCAGCGGCCAAGTTGGTGGTCATGGCGATAGAACCAAGGGTGTCAGTGGCGGCAGTTGTGGAACCGCAGTTGAATCCGAACCAACAGAACCATAAAATAAAGACACCAAGTGCACCTAATGCAATGTTATGGGCTGGAATAGCTCTTGGAGTTCCGTCCGCTTTGTATTTCCCGATACGGGGACCTACCGTGGCTGCCCCTACTAGAGCCAGCCATCCGCCGACAGAATGGACTGCAGTGGAGCCTGCGAAATCATGGAATCCTAGATTGGACAGCCATCCGCCGCCCCAGATCCAGTGGCCGGTGATCGGATAAATGACCAGACTGATCAGGGCACTGTAAACCAAATAAGATGAAAACTTTGTACGCTCTGCCATGGCACCGGAAACGATGGTGGCTGCTGTGGCACAGAATACAGTCTGGAAGATCATGAAGACCCCGGGTGTCAGATCTTTAAACTGTTGAAGATCAATGGATGTTGGGTTAAAGAAACCAGTGGTCCCGATGATCGGATTGTCTCCTCCGAACATGAGGGCAAACCCGATCACAAAGAAGCAAAGGGTTCCAAGGACAAAGTCCATTAAGTTTTTCATAATAATATTGCTTGAGTTTTTCGCTCTGGTGAACCCTGTCTCTACCATCGCAAATCCTGCCTGCATGAAGAAGACAAGGAAAGCCGCGATACAAGTCCATACGATATTCAATAACTGCTGAACGCTCATATACATATCCTCCTTTAAATAAAAAGGGGACAATGCCTGCCTGCCGTTACAAGGTTACTTGTAATGGCCTGACTGCATTATCCCCTTTGATAATGTTGTTTACACTTTATTGTTTCCATAATTCATCCATTCGGCTTATAAAGCGTCTTTACCGGTCTCGCCGGTACGGATCCGGATCGCCTCTTCCACTGGAGAGATAAAGATTTTACCGTCTCCGAATTCTCCAGTGCGGACAGTGTTTACAATATCCTTGGTCACCTCATCCACAACCTCTTCCGGCATCACAGATTCGACTTTGATCTTGGGAAGAAGATTTGAATTTAATTCATTTCCTCTGTATTTTTGGGTAAATCCTTTCTGATTTCCATACCCCATGATATTGGAGATCATAAGTCCGGAAACCTTGTGCGCTTCCAGGATGTGTTTTACATCCGTGAGCTTTTCAGGTTTGATGACCACAACAACTTTTTTCATCATAATATAATCCTCCTTTTTTCCATTGACATCAAAAAAGGCATTCCAATCGTGTGATCGGAACGCCTTTGTTCTTGATTGGTTCCCATTATACGCCTTGAACCCTGATTGTCAATAAAAAGTTAAAATGTATAAAAATAAATACAAATCAAAATGGTTCTTATTTGTCAGTGAAAACATGATAGAATGGGAGAAAACAAAAAGAGCGGAGGAAACGATGAAAAAAGATAATAAGGCGGTTATGGCAGGCCTTGCGGTGCTTGCCACGTTTTTATGGGGAAGTGCTTTCCCAAGCGTAAAATTAGGGTATGACATCTTTGGTATCAAAGGCAGTGATATTGGCAGCAAACTGCTGTTTGCGGGTATCAGGTTCGCAGCCGCGGGAATCATAGTGCTGGCTGTTTTGGGGGCCCAGAGCAGGAGAAAACCCCTCCCGGAGAAAGGTGCATTTAAAAAGCTGCTGGCCCTGGGGATTCTCCAGACAACCATCCAGTATTACTTTTTCTATGTTGGTCTGGCCCACACCACAGGGGCCAAGGGGTCCATCATCAATTCGTTTACAGCCTTTTTCCCTGTCCTTTTGGCGCCGCTGTTTTTCAAAAACGACAAGCTGTCAGTGAAGAAGATCCTGGGCTGTGCGGTGGGACTGTCGGGAATCGTGCTGATCAATCTGCAGGGCGGGAGCCTTGGAGGCTTTGCCTGGAACGGAGAGGGATTTATCGTCATGGCGGCCCTTTCACAGAGTCTTGCGTCTATCTACAGTAAAAAGCTGGCCCAGTCCATGAATGTCATGCTGATCGCGGGCTATCAGCTTTTACTCGGAGGCGGCCTGCTTCTCGCCCTGGGTTACACAGGGAACGGAACGCTGACCTTCTCCAGTGCGGGTCTGCTTTTGCTGCTTTACATGGCGGTTCTCTCAGCAGTGGCATTCAGCGTCTGGACATGGCTTTTGTCCCACTATCAGGTCAGCTCCATTTCCATCTATAATCTCCTGATTCCAGTGTTCGGAACACTATTATCCGGCCTGCTCTTAAGGGAAAATGTTTTTACTGTTGTCAACATAGCGTCCATCCTCCTTGTGTGTGGAGGTATCGTTGTGGTAAACAGGCAGTGAGAGCTGGAGAAAATATATTATCAGGATAAAAAAAGGTAAAAGAATACAGGATTCTTAAAGCCTTTTCATTGTATTTCTGTAGGAAATAAACTATACTGATGAGGTAAAGATAGGTTTGAATATTGGGCAAAGCAGGCGAAAGCCTGTGACGCAAAGCTAAAGGGTCTAAGATTTCAGGGATTATGACAGCCAGCTGCAGTTTTTATGCATTGCGTTCTGTGGAGAAGGCAGTGCATTTTTTTATTCCATAGGAAAGTTCTTCCTATGGAATAAAAAAGCCCTGCGGGCAGTATGCACACAAATGCATAAGGAATCTATTTGACTACGTCAAATCGCATTTGGTGCTCAAAGTTGTCAAGCTCCTCATGCATGAGGGGATGGGGAAATGATGTGTGGGCTTGCCCACTTTGTTTTGGAGGGGATTGGAATGAAAAAGAAATGGAAGTGTTTTACTGTATATATACTGACTTTGTCAATGGTGTTTTCCTGGGTGATCACACCTAATACGGTCATGGGAAGTGTGAAAAAACAGGGAGGTCTGGATACAGTGTATCTGACCAGCTCTATGAATTTTCCCACATCGGGAGACGGCAGTACGAAAGAAAGACCATTGAAGGATATAAACAAAGCATTTGATTTGGTGAATGATGGAGGAACCATTGTCATTGTCGACAACTATGTGCATCAGGGGAAGCTGACTACACCGGAGGACAAAATGCTCACGGTCAAGGGAGAAACTTCATCGGTGTTTATGTCACTGCGGTATGGTCTCGCACAGGGAAATGATTTAAAGTTTGACAGCATCCGGCTGGAAACACCATCTACAGAAGCAGATGGGCGTTGCTTTTATGCCAACGGATACTCTCTGACGATGACAGATTCTGTCCAGTGTTTTACTAACCAAAATGTCAATCAAAAAGCTTACATCTATGCCGGAAGCCCAGACGGATCAGAGATCTCCGGGAGACGGGCAGTCATTGACGTGGCGGGCGGTAACTTTGCCGGGATCTATGGGTATGGAAAAGGCAGAGCCAAGGTGGCAGATGGATCCGAGATCACGATTCGCTCCAATGCGGACACGGATCAGCTGGATACTGCTTTGGTACTGAATCTGTATTCAAGACAAAAGCTGCTGGGATCTATCCAAAATGTGGATCAGCTGAATATTACCTATCCGGTCAGTGTCTATACTTTGATCAATGTGAAGAATGTTTCGCTGAGTTCAACACTCACACTGACTACAGAAAATGGGACCACTTTAACTGGTGATATGGATTTGAACGGATCTGCTGTTTTGAATATAGATGCAGATTTGCATGTAAAAGGCAGGATCAGTGGATATGCCCAGGTACTGGCTTCCTTAGGCAGACAGATTATATCGGATGTGCCTGGGTCTACCGGAATTCTGGAATTGAACAACAGTCAGCTGCCTTGGGAAATCCGCACAACGGTGACTGGCACGAATAAAATATGGCGGGTAGAAAAGAAATCTTCGGAAAGCATCTATTACATTAATGGGAAGTATGGTGATGACAGCAATACAGGACAGTCTGAAGATCAGGCATTTGCATCTTTATCAAAAGCATTGCAGGCGGCTTCCACAGGAAGAGAAAATATAGTTTTTAAAATTGTAGGCGATACACAGGTAGATAAAGCTTTGGTTCTTTCTTTACCGGGACATTCGATTGAAGTTTCAGGAAACAAGAGTGCACCTGCCAAATTAACATTTACGCAGCCGCTGACCATTAAAGATTTTACTCAGATCCACGACCTTAAACTGGATTTTAGTGCCTGCAGCGGACGCGACGGCGTCATCATAAAAGGAGTCGGTGTTTCATTTGAGAACAATCTTACTATGGAGGTAACTCCGCCGGATATCAGATATGAGAGTGTACCAGATTCCCAGGATACTCAGCAGATGGATATTTTAAGCGGAAGCTATGGAACTATTAAGGACGAAAATAAAGAGGGAATCCTGATTCTTCATAACGGGGATATCCAGGGAAAGGTGCTGGGATGGCAGATGCTGGATTTAGCGCCGGATTCCCAGCAAAATGAGGAGATCGTTATTCATGGAGGTATCGAGGGGACAGAAGATCTTTACATCTACAGTTTGGATGATGCAGCAAAAGTAAATGGAGATATCCAGGTGTCGAATATGGACACCGATGGGGGTGACGCAAACCTGGTCATGACCAGCGGAAAAAAGATCACTGCGGAAATTTTCAGTACGCAGATTTCACTCACGATTCTTCCAGAAAACGGAACGATCGAGGAAGGAGTTTATCTAACGGCGGATACTCTGTCAGACGACACTATCACAAGAATTGTACTTATAGATACAGACGGTCACTTAATGAAAGTTGAGAAAGACGGCAGTAAATATACAGGGATTTTAAAGAAGGTCCCTCAGCTTAAAGCACCCGTAAATGTCAGATGGGATGAACAGGGAAACGGTAAACTTCAATGGGATAAAGTGCCCGATGCGGATTCCTATATAATTGAACTTTTTGAAGAAGGACAATATCTTACTACGGTCAAGAACATCAAGACAGAAACCTATGACTGTTCACAGTATTTCAACGGAAAAGGAACCTATCAGGCTAAGATCAGTGCAGTTGACAGTTCCAACCAATACTCTGACAGCCAAAAGACAGACAGCGGACTGCTTTCCTACCGCCCAAAAGCAAAATCGGTGATCCTTGGCGGAGGCGACAGGCAGATGATTGTAGGTGACACGATACATATCAGATCAAGAGTTCTTCCAGACGACGCAGATGACAGACTGATCTGGAAGTCTTCTAACGAATCTTCAGCTATAGTGGATGACAAGGGATCTGTAACTGCAGTCTCAGAAGGAACCGCAGAGATCACAGCCACAGCTGCAGACGGCAGCGGAGTATCTGCCTCAGTTAAGATAACCGTAAGTAATAAAGTACAGAAGGTCCAGAGCATCCGGCTTAATCAGACCACAAAAGATCTGTATCCAGGAGACAGCTTTGTCCTGCAGGCAGATGTACAGCCCCAGAGTGCAGATGATAAGTCCGTGTCATGGTCCAGCAATAGTAAGGCTGTCTCAGTCAACAGTTCGGGAAGGGTCACGGCATTGGCGGAGGGCACAGCTAAAGTGACGGCAAAGGCCCGGGACGGAAGCAGGGCCGAGGCGAGTTGTAACATCACGGTAAAGCCGAAGATCTATAAAGTTCAATATGCCATGAACGGTGGAAGAAATCATCCGGGCAATCCGTCAGCATTTACTGCCGTGCCGGTACGCTTAAAAGCACCGGAGAGAAGCGGTTATCTGTTTACGGGGTGGTATACGGATGCGGTATTCCATAGCAGAATTGAGACATTGACACAGAAAAAAGATTATCAGCTGTATGCCAAATGGCAGAAGATCTCATTAAAAGCACCGAAGGTGACAAGCTTGAAAAAGACAGTGGGAACCACTCTTTCTGTGAGTTATACGAGGGTGCAGGGAGCGGCAGGATACGAGGTCTCTGTCTCATCCGGTTCAGGATTCCGTCCGTCTGATACAAAGAAGTGGACCACCTCCGCTGTACAAAAGGGCGCCGGTGGACTGAAAAAGAATACGCAGTATTATACCAGGATCCGGGCATATCGTCTGGACTCTGCCGGAAAGAGAGTATACGGGCCGTACAGCGCCAAGACGAAAGGTTATACGATCAAGTATAAGCTCAACAGAGGAAAAAACAGCAGTGCCAATCTTGTGAGCTACTACAATGTCTCCGTCCGGCTGAACAATCCTGCCAGGAAAGGATACCGGTTCAAAGGCTGGTATACATCGAAGAAATATAAGAAGAGAATCAAAACCATTTCCAAAGGAAAACGCAGCAATTATACCTTATATGCCAAATGGAAAAAGAAATAGGTCAATGATCCGGCAGTGTTTCTACGATCACATGCTGCAGTGTAAACTGGGAGAGCTGACAGCGGTATGCCTGTTCTGCCTGGGTAAAGACAGAGACGATCTGCTGTTCTTTTTCATGGGCGAGAGCTTTTTCCTTGGGGAATACCTTATCCACCAGATTCGTGGTGGACAGAAATGGACTTGTGCCCTCTATGGCCTCGAAAACATCCAGCAGACTGATGTTTTCCGGGGCCTTTTTTAATACAAAACCGCCCTTTTTTCCAGCCTCAGAATCCACCAGTTCTGCCACGACCAGCTGTCTCATGATCTTTTTTAAATAGGAATCCGACAATCCCAGGCGGTCGCTTAAGGTATAGCTTTTAACCGGTGCATGGCCCGGGGTGTGGGCGATGACGAGCAGAATACAGACAGCCTGCTCCAAACTTCCTTTGATCTTCATTATAATAAAAATCCTCCTTATAAAGAATGATTGTACTTGATATTGAGATGTTTTTTCAAGATGTGTTGACAAATAAAATATAGGTGAATATAATACTCTGTATCCATAGATAAGAATTATCCATGGATATATTATATCTACAAAATATTCTTTTGTAAACAAAAGGTGTCTAAAGAACATAAAATGAAACTCAGAAAGAAGGAAGTAAGATGCTGAAAAAAGAATGGCAGAACATACGCAAAAGCAAATGGATGATGCTGGTGCTCACGGCGATCATTCTGATCCCCACACTTTATACGACGATTTTCCTGGGATCTATGTGGGATCCGTACGGAGAGACCAAACATCTCCCTGTAGCGGTAGTCAATAACGATAAATCCATCACCTACAATGGTACCAAGATGGAAGTGGGAAAAGAGCTGGCTAAGAACCTGAAGAAGTCTGATTCTTTGGATTTCCACTTTGTAAATGAAGTGGAAGCGGCATCAAAGCTCAAAAACGGTACTTATTATATGGTGATCACTATACCAGAGAATTTTTCTAAAAATGCCTCTACGCTGTTAGATGATCATCCAAAAAAGATGCAGCTTGAGTACCGGACAAATCCGGGAACCAACTATATCGCATCCAAGATGGATGAGACAGCAGTGAGTACGATCCGCACCCAGGTAGCGGATCAGGTCACAAAAACCTATACAGAAACCATGTTCCAGCAGGTAAAGACAGCAGCCAAAGGCTTCAGCCAGGCGGCAGACGGGGCAAAACAGATCAACAGCGGAACAAAGAAGCTTTCCAAAGGAAATAAAACGATTACAGAAAACCTGAATACGCTTGCGTCCAGTTCCCTTACCTTTAAGAACGGAGCGGATTCTCTTCAGGTAGGATTAAAGAGCTACACAGACGGAGTGGCCCAGGTAGATCAAGGAGCCGGAAAGCTCGACAAAGGGGCGGGGCAGCTGTCCAAAGGGGCAAAAACCCTCAAGTCCGGAGCCAATGAATTAAAGACCGGCACCGCTACATTAAATAAAGGTGTCACAGACTACACGGACGGAGTGGGGACTGTCTACGCAGGCAGCAGCGAACTTGGTAAAAACAGCAGTACTCTCAACAGTGGGCTGCAGGCTCTTTCCGATGGAATTAAGAGTGTGGAATCAGGAAGCGGCAGTGTTCTCACCGGATTAAAGACTATGTCCTCAGAGCTGGGGAAATCAATGACACCGGAAAAACAGCAGCAGACGAGGCAGCTGATCTCAGGGATGAAGCAGGCAGCCGATCAGATGGATCCGTCAGCGGTATCCAAGACCGGGGCAGCACAGACCGGGAAGAATGCCGAGGAATTGTCACAGGAGACCTCCAATCTTTCAGCCCATGCCAGTGAACTAAAGCAGCAGATCGCAGATTTAAAGAGTTCTGCCACTTTTCAAAAACTGAGCAGTGAAGAACAGCGGAGTCTCATATCAGGACTTGAAAAAAGTGCGGACTCCATATCCTCGGATGCAGAGACCATCAAAAACAAAGCAGCCAAAGTAAAAAACTCCGCGGTCTCAGAAAGCAGCACCAAGGCCGCAGGGACAGATCAGATAAAGACCATAGCTTCTCTTTTAAGAAACGGAGCCGATACCATCGGTACGTTATCCTCCGGCCTTGGAGAAGTGAAAACAAATCTGGATAAGACAGGAACAAAACCTCAGGATATGGGGCTGATTCAGGGAATGCAGGCGGTTTATCAGGGCACCGGTCAGATGAAGTCCAAGATAGATGAAAAAGGCGGGCTGAAAGAAGGAGTGAAAGCTTACACTGGAGGCGTGGACCAGGTAAACAGCGGATTGGAACAGCTGGACAGCAAATCGGGAGAACTAAAGACAGGAGCGTCAGCGCTGAACAAAGGTGCCGGTCAGATGACAGGAAAACTGCCGGAGCTGTTTCAGGGTATGGCGGACCTGAAAAATGGTACTTTGAGTCTTTGCAAAGGAACCAGCCAGCTGGCAGGTAACAGCCAGGCTCTGTTAAATGGAAGCGAAAAGCTGTCATCAGGTGCAAAACAGATCAGCGGTGGAGCAGAAAAACTGGCGGACGGTTCAAAAACTGTCGGCGGAGGCCTTGCCACTCTGGATGACGGAAGTAAAATGCTGCAGACGAAACTTTCAGACGGCGCCAAAGAGGCCGGACAGATCAATGACTCAAAGGACACCGTGGATATGTTTGCATCCCCGGTGAAAACAGAGCACTCCCAGATGTCACAGGTACAGAATAACGGTCATGCCATGGCTCCGTATATGATGTCTGTGGCCTTGTATGTGGCATGTATTGCATTCTGCCTTATGTTCCCACTGAAAGAACACGATGGAAAAGTGAGAAGCGGATTGAATTGGTGGATGTCGAAAGCTTCCGTTATGGCGGCAGTAGCGGCTGTGCAGGCAGTAGTCATGGTCATCATGCTGATGTTCATCAATGGGCTGGAGCCCAAAGAACTGATGACAACGTTTTTGATGTCGATCCTGGTTTCCTTGACATTTATGGCCATGATTACATTCTTTAACCTCTGGCTGGATAAAGTGGGCAGCTTCATCGTGCTGGTGTTTATGGTACTTCAACTGGGAGGTGCGGCAGGAACGTATCCCATCGAGTTGTCACCGAAATTCTACCAGATCATTCATCCTTTTATGCCGTTTACCTACAGTGTCAACGCATTCAGGAATACACTTACGATCGGCGGAGGGATCACGGCGGATGTCCTTGTATTTATAGGAATCCTTATCGCATTTTCTCTTTTATCCATTGGATATTATCAGAAAAAGGCAAAAGAGGTGGGAGTCAACAGCACAATCATCGCAGAAGGATTAAAAGAGTAAGAGAGAATGAAGAGAATATTGCTTATGGTATTCAGAAACATTTTTCTGGTACCTTATATGTGGATCAAGTTATGTTATTACGCTTCTCATGTGGATAAATATTCGGAAGAAAAGAGATTTGCCATGCTGCGTTTTATCACGACACGGGCGAATAAGGGCGGAAATGTTACGATTGAAGTCTACGGGCAGGAAAATATACCGGAAAAGGACGGTTTTATCTTTTTCCCCAATCACCAGGGACTGTATGATGTACTGGCGGTGGTAGAGGCGTGTCCCAGGCCGTTTTCCGTGGTAGCCAAAATGGAGATCTCCAATATCCAGTTTTTAAAACAAGTATTTGCATGCATGAAGGCATATATGATCGACCGTGATGATGTCCGTCAGGCCATGCAGGTGATCATCAATGTTGCAAATGAAGTAAAACAGGGGAGGAACTATCTGATCTTTGCGGAAGGGACCCGTTCTAAAAACGGAAATGAGGTGCAGACATTCAAAGGCGGGAGCTTTAAGGCGGCGGTCAAAGCAAAATGTCCGATCGTCCCGGTAGCCCTTGTGAACGCATTTATGCCGTTCGACACCAATACGGTGAAACCGGTTACCGTGCAAGTACATTTTTTAGAACCGCTTCTCTATGAAGAATACAAGGATATGAAGACAACTGAGATAGCAAAACAGGTAAAAGACAGAATCCAGCAGGCAATAGAATCACGATAAAAAGCAAAGCTGAGGCTCAAAGAGAAGGTGTATTTTCTTGAGCCTCAGTTTATTTTTAGACAGGTAAAAAGGCCAGATAGGGAAATCTGGCCTTTTTGAGGGGAGTATAAATAAATTAATAAGGGGTTATATAGTAGAAATATAATGAATACCTTCTACAATTTGAATTATAAGGTATCCTTCTGAAAAAAGCAATAAATATTTTTAAATTCAAAATAAAATTATAGACGCAGAAAAGAATTTAAGATTTGAATTTGTAAATCTTGCAAGAATATTTTTTTCACTTTTGCAGACAATATTTGTGTAACCAACAGAAAGGAGAATCTATCATGGCAAAAAATTATTCAAACGACAACAACTGCAAAGACTCTTCAAATGAGAGCAACAGCCAGAACAAATCTCAGAACAAGAGCCAGAACAAGTCTCAGAACAAAAGTCAGAACAAATCTCAGAACAGCAGTCAGAACAGCAGCCAGAACTCTTCTAACCGTTAGTTATTAGAAGAAGGAAGCAGGAAGGACGTCCAAAGAAAATTTCTTTGGACGTCTTTTCATATTACTGCATATTCTAAATTATAAAAGGGAAAGTATGTGGAAATGGAATTTATAAATATAACTTTGCAGGAAGGAATCGACCTGGCCGGACAGGATGGTTATGTAATGTTCGACGTAAGGGAACCTTATAGATATAAACAAGGGCATCTGAAAGGCGCAGTGAGCATGCCCTATGGAGTGATCAAGGATGATTCCTATCGGGACAAGAAAATCATCGTCTACTGCGACTTCGGAGGACAGAGCATGCTGGCCGCCAGGCACCTGGCAGGAGAAGGTTATGAGGTTTATAATATTGTAGGCGGGATTTATTATTACCGCGGAGAGTTGACATCCTTAGGCCTAAAATTGTAGAATGGGTATTATGGTGCAAAGGAGAAACATGAATAAAATAGAATTGATTGCCCCATGCCATTTCGGTCTGGAGGCAGTATTAAAAAGAGAAATACAGGATTTAGGATACGAGATTACAAAGGTCGAGGACGGAAGAGTCACATTTTCTGCGGACTTAAACGGAATTGCCAGAGCCAATATGTTTTTAAGAACAGCGGAACGGGTGTTACTCAAGGTTGGTGCCTTCAAGGCAGCAACCTTTGAGCGGCTGTTTGACAGGACAGCACAGCTTGCCTGGGAGGACTTTATCCCGGAGGACGGAAAGTTCTGGGTCAAAAAGGCATCCACAGCAAAAAGCAAACTGTTCAGCGCCCCGGATATCCAGTCCATCGTAAAGAAGGCCATGGTGGAGCGTTTGAAAAAGAAATATCATGTGTCATGGTTTCCTGAGACGGGAAACGAATATCCGGTGCGTGTGTTCATATTGAAGGACGAGGTGACGGTGAGCCTGGACACCAGCGGGACTCCGTTGCACAAACGGGGTTACCGGACGCTTACGAGTGAAGCGCCGATCAGGGAGACCCTGGCGGCTGCCCTGATCATGCTGACACCGTGGAATAAGGACCGCATACTGGTGGATCCATTCTGCGGAAGCGGAACCTTTCTAATAGAAGCAGCGATGATGGGCGCGGGGATCGCTCCGGGCATGAACCGTTCCTTCCAAGCAGAGGCATGGACGAATTTCCTTCCGAAAAAAACATGGTACGAAGCGGCCGATGAGGCAGCGGATCTGATGGATATGGATGTCTCCATGGACCTGCAGGGCTATGACAAGGATGCAAAGGTGTTGAAGCTTGCCAGAGAGAACGCAGCCAGCGCCGAAGTGGATCACCTGATTCATTTCCAGCAGAGAGAAGTAAAGGATTTCAGCCATCCAAAACCATATGGGTTTATCATAACCAATCCTCCCTACGGAGAACGTTTGGAGGAAAAAGCGGATCTGCCGCAGCTTTACCAGCAGATTGGAGAGATCTTCCACAAGATGGACACTTGGTCCAAGTATGTGATCACGTCTTATGAGGATGCTCAAAAGTATATCGGTAAAGCCACGAAAGTTAGAAAAGTTTATAACGGAATGATACGCGCTGAGTTTTGCCAGTATCTCGGACCAAAACCGCCCAGGAGATAAGAATATGAAGAAAAGAATAATATTTGCAACTGGAAATCAGGGCAAAATGAAAGAAATCAGGGAAATCCTTGCGGATACCGGATACGAGATCGTGTCTATGAAGGAAGCAGGGGTGGACACAGAAATCATAGAAGACGGTGTCACATTTGAAGAAAATGCGGTCATCAAGGCGAAAGCTATCATGGAACTGACCGGAGAGCTTACTCTCGCGGACGATTCCGGCTTGGAGATTGATGCGCTGAACAAGGAACCTGGGGTGTATTCTGCCAGATATATGGGAGAAGACACACCGTATCCTATCAAAAACCAGAAGATCCTGGACCGGATGGACGGAGTGCCGGAAGAAGCAAGGACCGCCAGGTTTGTCTGCGTGATCGCAGCTGCATTTCCAGATGGACAAATCAGGACAAGTCGTGGTACCATGGAAGGTATCATAGGGTATGAGATTAAAGGAGAGAATGGATTCGGTTATGATCCGATTTTCTATCTGCCGGAATTGGGCAGATACAGTGCAGAGTTGAGCAGTGAAGAGAAAAACCGGTTAAGCCATCGCGGAGAAGCATTGAGAAAAATCAAAGACATTCTTTAGGGAGGTTATCTTGTGAGAATTTTAGTAATCAGTGACTCTCATGGTCGAAACGACGATGTAAAAGGGGTATTGGAGCAGGTTGGCAAGATCGACATGCTGATCCACTGCGGCGATGTGGAGCGCGGTGACCAGTATATCCGTGATATAGCAGGATGCCCGGTTGTCATGGTGGCGGGAAATAATGATTATTACCTGGATCTTCCCAGCGAGCAGACCGTAGAGGTAGAGGGATACCGCATCTGGGTAACCCACGGACATCCGTATTATGTGAATTCCGGGGTGGACTATCTGCGGGAATATGGCGAGATGCATGACGTTGATGTCATTATGTACGGGCATACACACGTGCCGTTTATTGAGATCGGGGACGATATGACGATCTTAAATCCCGGCAGCATCTCTTATCCGAGACAGGCCGGCAGAAAGCCGACATTTCTTCTGATGGAGATTGATGATATGGGAGAAGCCCATTATGCCCATGGATATTATAAAGAGCATTTCAGAGAACTGAACATTTAACATGAAAAAACTGTTTGTGGCATGAATACTGTAAGTAACAGCGAGGCTGTCCAAGTGTCAATGGCACAGGCAGTTTTTTCGTCGTATAGAAAAAGTGATCAATAGATTGGGGATAAATAAGATGAAGAAAAAAGATTTTGTGGAAGGTGTCATTGAGCGTACAGAGTTCCCGAACAAAGGGTTTTTTCAGGCGGAAGACCGGGAGGTTTCAGTCAAAGGAGTCATCCGGGGCCAAAGGATCACCGGGCAGGTGACAAAGCTTAGGAAAGGAAAGGCTGTTGCAAGGCTCGTGGAGGTGCTGGAGCCGTCCGAGATGGAGGACGCTATCCCTAAGTGCCCTCATTTTGGGGTGTGCGGTGGCTGTTTCTACCAGACGGTTTCCTATGAAAACCAGCTGAGAATAAAGGAAGGACAAGTCCGGGAACTCTTAAAAGATTATGTGTCCGATGAAATTTGGGAAGGGATCAAAGGAAGTCCAAAACAGTGGGAATACCGCAATAAGATGGAGTTTTCTTTTGGGGACGAAGTCAAAGGAGGACCGCTGGCCCTTGGCATGCACAAAATGAACACATTTCACGACATTGTCAACATAACAGACTGCAAACTTGTGGATAACGATTATAATCTGCTCGTTTCCTGTGCATTAAATTATTTTTCCAAGCTGGGTTGTGACTTTTACCACAAGATGAGCCATGAAGGATATCTAAGGCATCTGGTGATCCGCCGGTCGGACGCAACCGGAGATCTGCTCATCAATATCGTGACCTCCTCCCAGAAGGATGTTGATATGAAGCCTCTTGCAGAGGAGATGCTCCGTCTGCCACTCAATGGCAGCATCCGGGGAATCCTGCACACGGTCAATGACAGCCTGGCTGATGTGGTTAAGGCAGACCAGATGGAGACAGTTTATGGAGAAGACTTTTTCTATGAGGAAATCCTGGGTCTGAAATTTAAGATTTCCCCGTTTTCTTTCTTTCAAACAAATTCTCTTGGAGCGGAAGTTCTGTATGAGACCGCCAGGGAGTATGTGGGAGACACGGATGACAAGGTGATCTTTGACTTGTACAGCGGTACCGGAACCATTGCACAGATGCTGGCTCCTGTGGCAAAGAAAGTGGTCGGTGTGGAGATCGTTGAGGAAGCGGTGGAAGCGGCCAGAGAAAATGCTGGTTTTAATGGGCTTGAGAATTGTGAGTTTATCGCAGGGGATGTGCTGAAAGTGGTCGACGAGCTGGAAGATAAGCCGGACTTTATCGTGCTGGATCCGCCCAGGGATGGGATCCATCCGAAGGCGATTCAGAAGATTATAGACTTTGGGGTGGAGAAAATGGTTTATATTAGCTGTAAGCCAACCAGTCTGGCGAGGGATTTGGAGATCTTTCGGGAGGCGGGGTATGAAGTTGAGAGGGGCGGGTGTGTTGATATGTTTCCGGGGACGGCTCATGTGGAGACGGTCTGTCTGATGTCTAAGGTCAAGTGATTGTGAGTGAAAGAGGCTTGATTTCAGGCCTTTTTTGCTATCGAGGATATGAAAACATTCAATCCGAGGTCTAAACTTAACGCTCTGCGGAAACAGGACGATAAGCGTATAGCGAAAATAGCGTGGATAATTTAGACGCCAAATTAGATGTCGGGCATTGAAACTGAACGTTGAAAGGAGTAATAGCCTATGAAAATGTCGAAAGAAAATATTGATCCTATCATGTTCGCCCCTTGTGGAATGAATTGTAAGGCCTGCTATAAACATTGCTATCATAAAAAATCATGTGCCGGGTGCCTGAACGGTGATATGGGAAAGCCGGAACATTGCCGTAAATGTAAGATAAAAGACTGTATGAAAGATAAAGAATTGTCCTATTGCTTCGAGTGTTCCGACTATCCATGCAAGTCAATAAAAAATCTTGAAAAAAGCTATAACAAGAGATACCAAGCAAGCCTTATAGAAAATAGTGAGTTTGTACGGCAACATGGGTTAGAAGCATTTATGGAACAGCAGAAAGAAAAATATACATGCCCAAAATGCGGCGGTATTATTTCCATTCACGACAGAGAATGCAGTGAATGTCAAGAAAAGATGAAGGACTAAAATTCGGCTTATAGAATTAGAGAAATTTGAAGTTGCGAAAATTAATAAGAAAGCAAACTGATAGATAAAACAGCAAGCAAACTGAAGAGATAATCAAAAGGAGGTCGTGTTCATCGTTAAAATGTGTACCGTTACATTATATCTTTTTTGAATGGAAACAGAGATGGCACAAGGTACGTGTGATTTCTTGAGTGATAGACTGGAATGAATAGCAAGTTCGTTATGATATATTGGAGGAAAGAACATGGCAAATAAGAATAAAGATGAAAATAACCGTTCATAGCTCAGAAATTATTATTTGAAGAAAAATTATGAAGATGGAGAACTGCCACTGACAGAAAAAACTACAACACAAAACACCATAACCTTTAAGCGATTATTGCTGTTGGTTTTAAAGTGAATAATGACCGTGCTGTTCGATTCCGCAAATGCTCAGGTCAAATTGTAAAGGATTATACGATCCAGGGCTGGACAATGGATAAGGAACGTCTTAAGAAGGGCCATATGTTCACAGATGAATACCTTGAGCGTCAGCTGCAGAATATCCGTGAGATTCGCCTTTTAGAACGAAAGTTCTATCAATAAATCACAGACCTTTATGCCACAGCCTTTGACTACGATAAGGATGCCAAGACGACGAGGCGATTGTTCCAGACAGTGCAGAACAAAATGTACTGGGCAGTTCACAGGCATACCGCTGCAGAACTAATTGTAGAACGTGCTGATGCGGAAAAAGAGCATATAGGCTTGACTACATGGGAATCAGCTCCTGACAGAAGGATAGTGAACTGATTACTTCTGGAATGGTTTTCATTGTATAATAGCGATATGGAACAGAGACTGCCACACTGTTCGATGTATCTTACAGCCAAGTTTATTCCTGGGTAAAGAAATATGATATGATGGAAATGAGGCTCTAACGGATAAAAAGGACCGGAAAAAAGTGGGAGGCTTGTTGAAGCAGGCAATGAGAAAAGATTAATGGAATATCAAAATACAGATGCATTTCCCCGGAAAGAGACACCACAGGAGAAAAAATAAAATGGCCGACTTATTAAAAAATATGTACAATCAAACCTCACTTCTCGATCTGGCACAAACAATCCACTCAGTCTATCCTACTTTTCAGACGGAAGATTTCTTAAATTCAACAATGGACGAGTCCTGGGATGAGCTAGCGCTGAAAGCTAGGGTACGAAAAATCACTGTGACCTTGGGAAAATATTTACCTCCGGATTACGGGGAAGCTCTAGCCATCCTCGATCAGGCTGTTTCCAGCTGTACTTCTGGTTTTTTCGGAATTTTGTTTCCCGACTTTGTAGAGGTCTATGGACAGGATGAAGAAAATTGGGATCTTTCCATCGCAGCTCTAGCGAGGTATACCCCATACTCCTCTTCAGAATTTGCTGTAAGACCTTTTATCATCAACCACGAAGAGCGGATGATGGAACAGATGTATCTCTGGTCCAGGAATGAAAATGAGCATGTCCGCAGGCTTGCCAGTGAGGGATGCCGTCCTTCACTGCCCTGGGGACAGGCATTGGTAAAATTTAAAAAAGATCCCGCGCCCATTTTACCGATATTGCAGCAACTAAAAGCAGATCCATCACCGTATGTAAGAAAGAGCGTTGCCAATAATCTAAATGATATTTCCAAAACACATCCAGATTTAGTTGTTAAGCTGGCGAAAGAATGGTACGGTGAGAATGAATTCACCGACTGGATCGTAAAACATGGATGCAGAACCCTGCTCAAAAATGGAAACCGCGAGGTATTGGCTATTTTCGGTTACCATAATGCTGACTGTATCCATGTAAGCAGCTTTCAATTGGGAAAAACATCGATTTCTCTTGGAGAGAACCTTACCTTTTCATTCTACATATCATCGGATGAGGCCACAAAAGTAAGGCTGGAATATGGGATTGATTATGTGAAGGCCAACGGGAAAAGAAATCGAAAGATCTTTCAAATCTCGGAAACCTCTTTGAATGAAAATGAGAAGAAATTTTATGAGAAAAAGCACTCTTTTGCAGATTTAAGTACAAGAAAGCACTATGCTGGAATCCATTCCATTGCGCTGATTGTCAATGGTGCAGAACAGCAAAAGATGGAGTTTAAATTAACGATTTAATTTTGGAGAGAACTGCTATGCAGATTATTATGATCCTTTTAGCAATGGCGAAATGGAAAGGGAACCAGCAATGAAAAATGAATTTTATAATTACGAGCTCTCGGAAGAGATTCTGGAGGCATTAGAAGGCCTGGGCTATAAGCAGCCCACGGCTATACAGAGGGAGGTTATCCCGCCGATGCTGGCAGGCAGAAATGTAGTGGCGAAAGCCCCTACTGGAAGCGGGAAGACGGCAGCATTTGCCATACCTATCTGCGAGAATATCCAGTGGGAAGAAAATGCGCCGCAGGCTTTGGTACTGGAACCCACAAGAGAGCTGGCAGTTCAGGTCAGTGAGGAAATGTTCCAGATAGGGCGCAAGAAGCGCTTGAAGGTTCCGGCAGTATTCGGCGGATTTCCTATTGATAAGCAGATCCAGACACTTCGGCAGAAGTCTCATATTGTGGCGGGTACACCGGGGCGTGTCATGGATCATCTGCGCAGGGAGAGCCTTAAGCTTTCTAAGGTTCAATGGCTGGTCATAGATGAAGCGGATTTGATGCTGGATATGGGATTTATTGATGAGGTGAAACAAATTCTTTCTCTGGTTCCGGCAGACTGCAGGATGTCTCTGTTTTCGGCAACACTGAGGCCAGAGATTCAGGAATTGGTGGACGAATTTATTCCAAATACAACACTTGTGCTCCAGGAGGCCACAGAGGAACAGGCGGCAGCCATCACAGAAAAGATCTATGTTACAGATCAGGAGAAGAAATACGATACATTTCTCAGTGTTCTTAAAGATGAGAATCCAAAGAGCTGTATGATTTTCTGTGGAACAAGGCAGATGACCAATGTACTGTTTCAGAAGTTGCGCAGACAACGTATTTTCTGTGGAATGCTGCACGGTGACATGGAACAGAGAGAACGGCTGAAGACTGTGGATGCATTCAGAAGGGGCGGATTCCGCTTCCTGATCGCAACCGATGTGGCTGCCAGAGGGATTGATTTCGAGGAGATCAGCCATGTAGTCAATTATGACTTCCCGGCAGGGAAAGAGACCTATGTACACCGGATCGGAAGAACGGGAAGAAACGGTAAAAGGGGTACGGCTGTCAGTCTGGTGACAGAGCAGGACCGGAGGATGTTAGCTCAAGTAGAAAAGTACGTGGGGCGGGAACTGATCTGTATGGAACCTCCGGCGGCAGGAGAAGAAAAGGAAAAGGCATTCTGGAAATCTCAGCGCATAAAAGCAGAGGTAAAACCTAAGAAGGGGGAGTCGTTGAATAAAGGCATCACCCGGCTGTCCATCGGCGGGGGCAGGAAGTCAAAAATGCGGGCAGGCGATATTGTGGGGACGATCTGCAGTATCGACGGAATGCAGGCATCGGATATCGGAATTGTGGATATCAGGGACAGCATAAGCTACGTGGAAGTGTTGAACCAGAAAGGGGACCACGTGATCAAATGTCTTCAGACGAAACCCATCAAAGGGAAGGTCCGCAAAGTAAGGAAAACAAGGTTGAACCTATGATAATTTTTGAGACGTACCATTATGAAGTATTCAATCATCTTATACATCACTTCTTGGAATTGGAGGTCTTTAATGACGAGACGGATATTGGTGATATTATTGAGGAACTGCTTCCCAAATATCTGTACAGAGAACAGTATCTTAAATGTGTAAAAAAATTTAAAGATATCTTTCACTGGACAGAGGATCAATTTTTTCATGAGATGGATGCATTTCATGAACTGTTATTATATAAATTTCTGGGTTATATGGCCTGTATTCAGAAAGACATAAGTGATTTTAAAGATATATATTTTAATGTCAAAGGCCATAAATTGATTGAGGAAGCTGCTCGGATGGATTTGGAAGAGGACGGGGAATCCACGTTGCAGGAGTGCAAAGACCTGTATTATGAAGTCTTTTGTTATCCGGATCTTTTGTTTGAGGATACAGATTTTTTGCTTCTTGGCTCTTTATATAATAACCGTTATCTGGGAGATACTTCCATAGAGTATTTCACAGGAATCAATATTGACTATTACTTTGAGCTGCTCCCGCTGGATATCCAGGAACATTACAAAACCAAACATATTACATTAACCAGTGAGATATCCGACATGTTAAAGTACCTTGATGAGCGGATGAAATATGGAAGTCTGTATAAGCTGTTCTGGGAAGGTGATGACCCTGTCAAAGAGGACCGGGTGCAGTTGATATTAGAAAATATCATGGATGCCTATTTTTATAATCAAGAGATAGAGATCACCAGGGAAGCTCAATTAGGTAATGGAAGAGTAGATTTTAAATTATATAAAAATAAACAGGAAGATGAAAAGATTTTAATTGAGTTAAAAAGAGCAAGCAGTTCTTATTTAAAAAAGGGATATGAACAACAACTGACAAACTATATGAAATCCTCGAATTATAAAAATGCTTTTTATTTGATCGCATGTTTTACAGACCAGGAATATGAAAAAACCGTTCAGTTTATTAGAAACCATATCTATACAGATACTGTACAATTATATATTAATATAAAAATATTAGACTGCAGAAAACGTAATACAGCATCTCAGTTACACAAAACGGAGCACCCTATCATATAATAATAAGAGGTGAAAAATATATGGATATGTGCCGTTTAAGCAATAATACCAGAGATTATGTGAAGAAATATGAGTGTATACTAAACGAGATGATTGAAAATATGACTTCTGTGGAACTCACTGACAGCATTTCAGGCAGCTTTATCATGCAGATGATCCCGCATCACTGTGCTGCGATTGAGATGTCAAAAAACCTTCTTTGCTATACTACCAATATCCCATTACAGAATATCGCATTAAATATTATTTCATCCCAGGAGAAAAGCATTCAAAATATGACGAAAGCACTGCCAAGATGTGAGTCTTGTATTAATTGTTCCAGGGATATAAACTGCTATGCAGATGAAAATCAATGCATTATCAATGAAATGTTTTGTGAAATGAAATCAGCATGTACAGATAACAGCATCGACTGCAATTTTATGCGAGAGATGATTCCACATCACAGAGGGGCTGTGCGCATGTCAGAAAATGCACTGCGGTTTTGCCTTTGCCCTGAGCTGGTCCCTCTGCTGGATGAGATCATTGTGTCCCAGAAAGAGGGGATCAGAAAAATGCAGTGTCTGTTAAAGAGACTGGGATATTAGTTACTATGACAAATTCGAAACCACAGCCAATTTTATGAATTGGCTGTGGTTTTATGAGTTTACAGGAGATTCCTTAACTTCTATTTCTCCATGTTGTTTTTCAAATTCAGCAATATGCTGTATCATTCACTTCTGAAAAGTCATCAATGCAAAAACAGATATGTCTAAACCTACAGCCAATTTATAAAGTGTTTTTAATCTGGGATTTCTGGTTTCGCCTTCGCTCTTCTCAAGTAGACGTTACGTATATTTTCACTAGTTAGAAATGAATATAACCTGTCAGTATTTTGTTTGGATCAATTAAAATATTCCTTTGCCAGTTGTATGAAGTCTTCAGCGTAAGAAGTCAGGTATGCTCCTTTCCGATATGCTAATACAGTGGAGGTATAGGCGTCTTCATCCCCGAGAGAAAAGCATACTGGAGGTGTCTCAAAGGACATGCTGCGGATATAGGTTTCGGGGGCAAAGCAGACACCCTGATTTTTCATCATCAGAAGGAGTGCGGCCTGTGTATTGCGGGTATAAAAGGGGACCTTGGGAGTGATCTGATGTTTGTTCAAAAGGCGTTCTGTGATTGCTCCGGTGTTCTGTTCAGGAAAGTGGAGAATAAACTTTTCGTTTTTAAGCGCCTCCCAGTCCACAGGAGGATAAACGGTTTCTTTTCTGGTTCCGTCAACGGCTGCCAGGGGATGCTCTGGAGAAACAGCCAGCAGGATCGGTTCCTTTCCCAGAAATTCGTAGGTTAGTTTAGGGTTTTCGGTTGTTTCATTAAAAATGGCAAAATCAATGGAGGTATCTTTTAACAGACATTCCTGGATCGCATAGGTTTCTTCCAATATATGCACTCTGATATTCGGATGCTTTTCATGAAAGGTGGGAAGAATGTAGGGAACCATACAGGAACTTCTCATCAGCGGAATCGCCACATGGAGTTCCCCGTCATTCAAGGAAGCCAGTTCAAAAAGTTCCTTTTCCCAGTCCTGCTGCAGCGCGAGCATCCGGGAGGCATACTCAAGATAACGGGAGCCGGCATAGGTAGGGATATAACAGTTATCTATGCGGGCAAACAGTTTTATACCCAGTTCCCGCTCCAGCTTCTTTAGGTGCTTGCTCAAAGTGGGCTGAGAGATGAAAAGCTCTCGTGCCGCTTTTGTTAAATTTTGATGTTTCGCTATACATAGTGCATAGTTTAGTTCATGGATATTCATAACAAACTCCATATCTGGCAGACATAAGCCATATGAATCAGTTCATCTACTGGTATTCTGATGAGGAATACATTTTATAACCAAGATGAATTAGACGAATAGTTACGGTTAGCATACAATGAAAGACGTGAGAAAGCAAGGATTTACATAGGAAAAGGAGTGAAAAACTATGAAACAATGGTTAGAGAAACGTTTTCAATTATCAGATTACCATACAGATGTAAAGACGGAGCTGCTTGCGGGGCTGACGACTTTTGTAACGATGGCCTATGTGCTGGCCACGGTTCCGAACATGCTGGCTACTGCAGGTCTTGAAAAACATGTGATGTTTACGGTATTGATCCTTTTGGTGATACTGACCACTTGTGCTATGGCCTTTTATACCAACAGGCCGTTTGCGCTGGCGCCGGGGCTTGGAAGTGTAGGAATTGTAGCGGCAATGATCGCAAATGACGGCATCGCCCCATCTGTGACAGCCGGTGTCATTTTCTTTAGTGGTGTGCTGTTTATTGCGATTTCCTTTTTAGGACTCAGGGAGGCAGTTGTCAAAGTGATTCCGGTTAGCTTAAAGCATGCGGTAAGCGCCGGTATCGGCCTGTTTATTGCGTTGCTTGGGGCAAAGAGCTGCGGGCTGATCATTGCCAATCAGGCAAAGAACTCTTTGGGGTTTGGGAATCTCAAATCACCTGAAGTCATCGTAGCGGTCCTTGGCTTTATTATTCTGTTGATTTTAAAATCAAGAAAAGTGCCGGGGGATATGATCCTGGCCATTGTGCTCACTACCATCGTTGGAATTCCATTTGGTGTAACCGTCCTGCCGGACAGCCTGTTTACCATGCCGGCAAACATTGGCGGCCAGTTTATGAGGGTGGATTTCCTGGGAGCATTGGATTTTGCATATATTCCGTTTTTGATCGCTTTGTTTGTGCCGGATTTCTTCTCCACCTTCGGAACGGTCCTCGGAGTGGGTGCCAAAGCCGGTTACTTGGATGAAAACGGAGATCTTCCGGGCATTGACAAGTGTTTTAAGGTGGATGCAGTGGCCACCAGCTTTGGCGCGCTGTTTGGCATGCCAAGTATGACCACATATCTGGAGTCCTCTGCGGGTGTGGAAGCAGGAGGGAAAACCGGGCTGACGGTTGTATTTACTTCCGTATTTTTTGGCCTGTCACTGTTTCTGGCGCCGATCGCGCTGATGATCCCGTCTGCGGCAACAGCGCCGGTGCTCATGTATATTGGTATCAACATGCTGGGAGCTATGAAAAATATCCGGTTTGATGACATCACAGAAGCATTCCCGGCATTTGTTTGTATCGCATTTACCATCTTTGGAAACAACATCGCCAATGGTATCTGTGCGGCACTGCCGACCTATGTTGTGATGAAGCTGACATCAGGAAAAGCCAAGGAAATACGTCCAGTCATGTGGATTTTAGTGGCAGTATGCCTGCTGTATTTCTATTCCATCTTATAGAAGAGGGGTGCAGTTATGGAAAAGGTTGATTTGCTTGTTGCGGATACGGAAATCTTTAATTCATACCTTAAGCAGTTTGTACGTGCGGATGTGTATATTAAAGGATCAAAAATATATTATGTGGATATGGAGCAGAAACACGAACTTGAGGCCAGGTGTGTTCTGGATGGAAACGGGTACAGGATGCTCCCCGGGTTTATTGATATCCACATGCACATAGAAAGCTCTATGATGACCCCGGTTTCCTTTGGAAATCGGGCGGCGGAGTGCGGCGTTACCACCTTGGTGTCAGAGCCCCACGAGATCGCCAATGTCATGGGCATGGAAGGAATTCATGAAATGATCAACGGTGCAAAGGATTCCCCGGTAGATATCTATTATGGTATTCCAAGCAGTGTTCCTTCCACCAATGAATCACTGGAGACAACAGGAGGGGTGATCGGGCTTGACCAGATGAAGCAGCTCATGCAGGAAGACGGTGTTGTCTGTGTGGGAGAAGTGATGAACTACCGTCAGATCATCAAGGGAGATGAGCTTGAGATCACGAAGTTTCTCGATTATCTGGAGGAAGAGGATCCACAGGCTGTCATTGAAGGGCACTGCCCGTCTTTGGTCGGACTGGATCTGGCGAAGTTTCTTTACCAGGGGATCAACGGGGATCACACGGAGCATAATCTTCAGGAAATTAAAGAGCGTTTTGAAAATGGGATGTTTGTGGAACTGCAGGAGAAGATGCTCAGGCCAGAAATTATAGACTATATAAAGGAACACAATCTATATGAGCACTGTTGTTTTGTGACGGATGACACAATGGCAGATAAGCTCAAAGAGCAGGGACAGCTCAATTATGTGGTAAGAAGGGCTGTGGCCATGGGATTTCCGTTAAATGAAGCAATATACTGCGCTTCATTTACTCCAGCAAGAAGGATGAATCTCAGAGACCGGGAGGCGTTGGCACCGGGAAGAAAGGCAGATTTTCAGCTTGTGAGGGCAAAAGACTGCGCTTCCTTTGAGCCGGATTATGTATTTAAGGACGGCAGGCAGATTTATCACTCTGGGGATGCCGTGGAACATACAGAGACATACCGTTTTCCTGGTCATTTTTACCGCAGCATTCACATAGATGACATTTCTCCAGAACAACTGGAACCCCGCTGTAATATAGAAAACGGTGAGGTAAAGATTCGTGTCATAGAGGTCCATGACGGGCGTACACAGACGCAGGAACGTACGGTTTCTATGCAGGTAAAAGATGGACGGTTTCAGTGGAAGGACAGCGGCTGCATGCTGGCAGCCGTGCTGGAACGCCATGGGAAAAACGGGAACATCGGTTATGGATTTGTCAGCGGAGACTGCTTGATGCGGGGAGCCGCAGCTACAACCTATTTTCATGACCACCATAACCTTTTGGTCATAGGGGCTGATCCGGAGGATATGCTCACTGCGGCACGCTGGGTTTTGAAGCAAAACGGGGGAATCTGCACTGCCGAAGGCGGACAGATCAAGGCAGAACTGCCGCTTCCGGTGTGCGGGATTTTATCTGAACTTCCGGCAGACGAAATCGGCGTGAAACTCAGCCGGGTCAGAGAGAGCCTTGAGGAACTGGGATACCGGCATTATAACCCGATCATGTCACTTTGTACCCTTGGGCTTCCGGTAAGCCCGGCTTTGAAGCTTACGGACCGGGGACTGATTGATGTTGTGAAAGGACAGGTTGTGCCTTTGATGGTCAGATAGAAATTGAATGGATACGAAAAAAGATTCTTCTGGGAAATTTTCAGAGGAATCTTTTTGATTTCATAGGAAAGTGCGTCCTATGAAATTAAAAATACTCCGCCAGGATTTGTCCTTGTTGTCAACATCTCTGGGGCAGAGTATAATATTTCTATAAATTGAGTTAAGATAACGCCAATAATATAATTTGTAAATAAAATCTAATGGAGGCCTTTTATGAGAACACAAGTAAAACCATGGGGAAACAGTCAGGGAATACGCATTTCAAAAGATATTTTGAGGGAGGATGATGTTGGGGTTAATGATGTATCAGAAGTAAAAGCAGTGAACGGTATGATTACATTAGTGAAAACATTCAGGCATAAGACATTGGAGGAAAGAGCAGCAGAGTTTAATGGAAATCTGAATTTGGACGGCGAGTATAACAGGGGCGAACCTGTAGGAAGAGAGGTTTGGTGATGAAAGAAGTGATACACCAGGGCGATATTGTCAAAATATTGGAATTATATTGAAAGTTTTGTAAAGGGAGAGATATCCCGTGAGGCTTTTTGGGCTTTGGTTAAATTCAAATATCCCACTCATCAAATGGTGTTTTGTACACAAGAGGCGTTAAGTACTTTAACTTTTGAAATGAGCTACACGTTATGAAAAATATGTTTTTTCCGGAAGAAGAAATATCTGAAAAAAGACGAAAATGACGATTGGAAAGGAAGGTTTTATATGAAATATATGTGCAGTGTCATGTCAGTGGCGGACATCAATGCCGCAAGAAAGTTTTATGAAGATTTGTTTGGTTTAGAGTTAGATCAGGACTATGGAATAAACATATCGTTTACCTGCGGTTTGTCGCTTCAGCAGGAGTTTGACTGGCTTGTCAATATAAAAAAAGAAGACATACTGAAGAAATCCAACAACATGGAATTATGTTTTGAGGAACAAGACTTTGATGGCTTTTTGCAAAAGCTGAAACAGTACCCTGATATTGAGTATGTGGGCGATGTGGTGGAACACAGCTGGGGACAGCGTGTTGTCAGGTTTTATGACTTAGATGGACATATGATCGAGGTTGGAGAAGAAATGAAAATGGTCATCAATCGTTTTCTTGCTTCCGGTATGACGATGGAAGAGGTATCCGTAAAAATGGATGCATCCATTGAAGATCTGACAAAAATACTGAATGACTAAATTGATAAGTTAATCAAAAATAATGAATAACAGACTGGCCGGTTCTTTATGAACCGGTTTTTTTGTTCCATAGAAAAGTTCTACAAACTTCCCTATGGAACAAAAAAAACCTGCGTGCACTATGCATTGGGGTCTGATTTTTGCACAGAAAACTGTTTAGAAACGGAATTTTTGGATGGTGCAAATTGTGTAAGAAGCAAGTCTGCTTGGTACATTTCTTGGACTTTACTGTCTGCAAAACGATAGAGTATTCTAAAGACAGGGAAGGAGAGACAGATGGCAATCATATATAACTTAGACATGAGATGTTATGAAATATTAGAGCAGTTACTCTATACGGACGAGTATGTATCGGTGGCACAGATAGCGGATGAAAAGGGATTGTCTAAGAGAAGTGTTTATTATGACATTCAAAAAATAAATGAATGGCTGGAGGCACAGAAACTTCCATTGTTAGAGATCGAGCGCAAAAAGGGAATTTTCATTGCGAAGGATCAAAAGGAACAGATCCGCAGGAACTTAAAAGAGATCCCGCCCAAACTTGCGTATACATTTCTGCCCACAGAAAGAGTGAGGATCATTATCTGTTCTGTTTTACAGAGAAGCAGGCAGCTGCACATCGACGACTTCATTGAGATGTGCCAGGTCAGCAGGAATACAACGATCCGGGATCTGAAAGAAGCGACAAAGGAGCTTGCCAAATTCCAGCTGGAACTTTTCTATGAAAACGGAAAAGGCTATCGGATCAGGGGTGATCTGATCACAAAGAGGAGTGTATTTTTTCTGTTTTTTAATTCGCTGGCTGATCTGTATAAAAAAGGTGCGCTGATTTTACCGGAGGAAGAGAAAGCAGAGGATATTTTCGGAAGACTGAAGAAACTTGAAGAGGAACTCCACGCTCAATACGTGACCGGGATTTTATACTCCATTGCCGCATTTTTTTCCACAATAAAAAATCACTCTGAGACAGTTGAATTTTCAGAAAATGAAGAGCAGGAGATCAAGAACACAAAGGAGTTTCAATTAGTCCTTAAATATTTTCCTGAATTTGAGGAAAGTGAAAAGTTATACCTGGCCCTGCATCTGCTTGGGTCCAGAACCCAAAGCCTTTCCTCAGATTTTATGCAGAGGGATACGGGCCAGGAGGTGCTCAGGCTGGCGAAGGTTTTAGTACGGTCTTTTTCAAGAATCGCCTGTGTGACGTTTGAAAAAGAGGAGGAATTGATCCAGGCTGTCTCCGCTCATCTTAAGACTTCCCTCTACCGTTATCGTTATGGAGTACAGCTGGGCAATCCGATGCTGGATGACATTAAAAACGAATACGGAGATTTGTTTGAGATTACCAGAAATGCCGCCAAATCTTTAGAAAAGGAAATAGGCGTACCCATTCCGGACGGTGAGATCGCATATATCACGCTGCATTTTGGCGCCTACATATCCTCAGGAGAGAGAAAAGAGGAGCAAAAGCTAAAAGTTCTGGTTGTATGCCCGAACGGATTAAGTACGGCCAATATGATCCGGAAGGAAATCTATACCCTTGTACCAAGTATTCAGACGGTGGATATTATTTCCTTGTCAGATTACGAGGAAGATCATGACTACAATGTAGTCATTTCCACGATCGTTATAGAGAACGAAGAAAACTTAATCATTGTACATCCGATCCTCTCAGACAGTGACCGGATCAGCATCCTGAAAAAATGTATGAAATATGAAAATCAGAATGTCATGAATGTAATGCAGATCACGGCTCTGGCCAAAAAATATATGACAGAGAGTAAATTAAAAGAATTTAAAGAAGAACTGATCGAATATTTTTCTGATGCTTCGTTGAAAGCGTATACAAAGCAAAATGAATACGGAAAGAGCATTTGCCAGGCGCTTGATTTGCGGCATATTCAAATCATAAGAGAATCCATGGACTGGAAAGAGGCGGTCTGGGCGGCAGCCAGAAGTTTATTGGAGGAGGGTTATATCGGACAGTCGTATATTGAACATATGATTGAAAAGACAATAAAATATGGTCCGTATATGTTTATCACAGAAGAAGTAGCATTGCTTCACTCAGAGATAGAGGATGGTTCTTATATGCTTGGAATTTCGTGTACGGTCTTAAAAAAGCCGGTGGTATTTAAGACGCGGGACGGAGGTGAGAGAAGAGCAAAGATCATGCTGGTTCTCTCGGCACAAGATCAGGTGAGCCATATTAAATTATTAAATGATATTATGACGATCTTTAAAGAAGACAAGAATACAGAAAAGCTGTGGAAGTGCGAAAAGACCGAAGCTGTAGAAATAATGATAAAGGAACTAATGCAGGGAGAGGAGTGAACTTATGAAAGAAATATATAACATGCTGAAACTTGAGAATATTCAGATCATTGAAAGAGTGAAGGATTGGCGGGAAGCGATTCATGTAGCAGTGCAGCCGCTTGTGGACGGGGGATATTGCGAGTCCAGATATATTGACGAGATCATCAAAAATACAGAGAGGCTGGGTCCTTATTATGTTCTGTGTGAAAACCTGGCATTGGTACACGGAAGTACGGATCAGGGAGTTTTAAAAAGGCAGATCGCAGTTACTCTTCTGCGTGAACCCATAAAGTTCAAAGAAAATGGAGATGACGTAAGAGTCATGGTCACATTGGCCGCAACAGATTCAGAGTCCCATATGGAAGTGCTGCAGGCCATGTCACAGCTGTTTGAAGATCCTGAAAGTGTAAAAAAAGTTTTGGGCGCCACGTCAGAGCAAGAGATATATGATTTGTTTATCCAGGCTTCTGATGATAACTAAATAGAAATCTATAGAAAAAAAGGAGGATTATTTATGGATTTTATTATCAACATTTTGTCGACACCTGCAATTTTGGTAGGTCTGATTTCTCTCTTTGGTTTGATCCTGCAGAAAAAACCGATTGAAGAAGTCGTAAAAGGAACCGTAAAAACTATCGTGGGGTTCCTTGTATTGACAGCGGGTTCCAGCTTTTTGCAGACTGGTTCCCTGAATGATTTTGGCACAATTTTTAATTATGCATTTAGTATGCAGGGAGTTGTGCCAAACAACGAGGCTATCGTGTCACTGGGCCTGGAGAAGTTTGCAAGCGATACAGCCTATATCATGTGTATCGGTATGATCGCGAATATTGTTCTGGCCAGATTCTCCAGGTTAAACTACATATTTCTGACAGGACACCACACTCTTTATATGGCCTGCATGCTGGCGGTGATCTTAAATGTAGGAAATTTAAGCGGCGCAGTGCTCTGGATCGGCGGTGGATTGGTTTTAGGGCTCATCATGGTGTTATCCCCGGCAATCTGCCAGCCTACCATGTCGAAGATTACAGGAACAGACGAGCTGGGATTCGGCCATTTCGGCGGAGTTGGATATTGGTTCTCCGCGCAGATCGGAAAAATCTTTAAAGGAAAAAGCAAATCCACAGAGGAATTTAATTTCCCTAAACGGGTTTCGTTTCTACGGGATACAACTGTAGCCATCGGCCTTACTATGGTAGTGTTTTTTATCATTGTGACCTTTGTGGCGGTTGTCGTAAAAGACGGTATGAGCGATGCGACAATCTCGGCATTTTTCCAGGGCGAGACACAAACCCACTGGCTTGTCTGGGCGATCACAAAGGGTCTAAACTTTGCCGGCGGTGTTTATATCATTTTAAGCGGCGTGCGTCTGATCATTGGCGAGATCGTTCCTGCTTTCAGGGGAATTGCTGAAAAGATTGTACCAAACGCAAAACCTGCGCTTGACTGTCCGGTTGTGTTCCCTTATGCACCTAACGCTGTATTGATCGGTTTTCTGGTATCTTTTGTGGGAGGCATCGCGGGCTTATTTATCCTGGGAGCCATCAACCAGGCACTGATCCCGGTAGCGCTGATCCTGCCAGGCGTGATCCCGCATTTCTTCTGCGGTGCTACCGCCGGAGTATTTGCCAATGCCGAGGGCGGATTGAAGGGCTGCCTGGTAGGTTCTTTCTTACACGGCCTTTTGATCACATTTTTACCGGCCATCTGTATGCCTGTCATGGGCAGCTTGAATTTTGCGAACTGTACGTTCTCAGATGCAGACTTCTCTGTGGCAGGAATCATACTCGGAAACATTGCACAATTTGTAAAAGGCGGAGGATTATTTATCGTGTGCATCGTATTGTATTTAATCCCGATTGCCTATCACTTGATCGCACCAAAAAAGAAAGCTTAAATATAAAGGAGGTTCTATTATGATTCAATCAATTATGTGTTGCTGTGGTTCAGGATTAGGTTCCAGTATGCTGGTCCGCATGAACGTGGAAAAGGCGTTAAAAAGTCTGGGGATTTCAGGTGTGTCTGTCAGTCACTCTTCGCTTTCGGATGCCACAGAAGGGGCGGCAGACCTGTTTGTTGTGGGAAAGGACTTGGAAGAGTTTGTTAAAGGCCTGCCGGAAGTGATCATCATGGATAACATCATGGACAAAGAAGAATTAGAGGAAAAATTAAAAGCGAAATTTCAATAACTGTATAGCAGGAGGACGTACAAAAATGGAAGAAAAGCAGCGAAAAGAGCTGAAGGTGTTTTCGGCCAGGATCAGAAAAAACATTCTGCAGATGCTGGAAAAACGCGGATATGGACATATAGGAGGCTCTTTATCAATCGTAGAACTCCTGAGTGTCCTATATGGAAAGCAGATGAAGATCGATCCTCAGAATCCGGCATGGGAGGAGCGGGATATGCTGGTGCTGTCAAAGGGACACGCCGGACCTGCACTATACTCTGCACTGGCTGAAAAGGGATACTTTGATCGAAACTGGCTGGATACATTAAATGACGGCGGCACGAAGCTGCCGTCTCATCCAGACCGGTTGAAGACTCCCGGCGTCGATATGACGACGGGGTCTTTGGGGCAGGGAACCTCTGTGGCGGCAGGACTTGCCACTGGATTTAAGATGAGCAACAGCGGCCGGTATGTCTATCTGATTGTGGGAGACGGGGAATTAAACGAAGGCCAATGCTGGGAAGCGTTTCAATATCTGGCTCACTATAAGTTAAATCATTGTATTGTTATCATTGATGAGAATAAGAGACAGCTGGACGGGTCGACAAAAGAGGTCATGAATCCATTTTCGATTGCAGATAAAATGACCAGCTTTGGTTTTCATGTAGAAACTGTCAAAGGGAACGATGAAGAACAGATCGACCATGCGGTCTCAAATGCCAAAGAAGTAGAAGACCGGGCAGTATGTATTATCCTGGATTCCGTCAAAGGAGAAGGGGTTCCCTTTTTTGAGCAGTTAGCTGGAAATCATTCGGTCAAGTTTGACAATGATGAGATCATAAGAGCAAATCATGAAGCCATCGAACAATTAGAGAGAATGATAAAAGGAGGGTCTGATCTATGTTCCGGTTGACAGATGACAGAAAAGCAAAGGGCAGAGAACTGAGAAGCTGTGTTGTTGAAACTCTACGGGAGATGATGTCTCGCGATGACAAGGTTGCAGCCCTGGAGGCTGACTTAGGCGGAGCCAGTGGTTTTACAAAGCTAAAAACAACCAATCCGGACCGCTTTGTACAGTGTGGAATCGCGGAGGCCAATATGGCCGGGGTGGCAGCGGGGTTATCGGCGGCAGGGTTTAAACCGTTTCTTCATACCTTCGGCCCTTTTGCCACAAGAAGAATTTTTGACCAACTATATCTGTCAGGGGCATATGCAGGGAATACGGTGAATATTTACGGATCGGACCCGGGATTCTGCGTCGGACCCAACGGAGGGACCCATACCACATGGGAAGATGTGGCTCTCATGCGGGAGATCCCTGGTGCCATTATCTGTGATGCGGCTGACGATGTGCAGATGGAATGGATCTTAAAAGAATTCGCAGGACTGGACGGAATCCACTATGTCAGGGGGAACCGGAAAGCAGTGAGAAATGTCTATGAGAAAGGTTCGGTGTTTACACTCGGTAAAGGAAATATCCTAACAAGGGGCGGGAATGTCCTTTTGATTACAGCAGGGCAGCTTGTGTCAGAGGCTTTGGACTGTGCGGAAGCATTGGAAAGACAGGGAATTAATATAGAGGTTGTTGATATGTTTACCATCAAACCTTTAGATGAAACATTGATCATCAAGGAAGCAGAAGGAAAAGATCTCATAGTGACGTTTGAAAATCATTCTATTTATGGCGGACTTGGAAGTGCCGTTGCTGAAGTAATGGCAGAACATCAAATCAGTGCACCATTAAAACGGATTGGCGTAAAAGACCGGTTTGGACAAGTGGGATCCCCAGAGTATCTGCAAAAAGAATTTGGATTGACACAGAAGGACTTAGAAGACACAATATTGAATGAATTAGAAAAATAAAGATACAGGCACTCCTCAGGATAGAAATCTGCTTGAGGGGTGTTTTTTCTTTGCCCAAAATGCCGTATACTAGAAAGTACACTGATCAAAACAAGAGGGAGGCACAAATGAAAATAGCGGTGGCAGTTGATTCGTTAAAAGGGAGCCTTAATTCCATGCAGGCGGGAAACGCTGTCTTGGATGGGATCCTTAAAGTATACCCGGAGGCAGAGGTATGGGTGCGTCCCCTTGCGGACGGAGGGGAAGGAACTGTGGAAGCTCTTGTCTGCGGGATGGGTGGCAGAATGGAGAACATTACAGTCACGGGGCCTCTCGGACAGCCTGTGGAGTGCGGCTATGGGATCATAGAGGAATCCGGAGCGGCTGTCATTGAGATGTCTGGAGCGGCAGGGATCACCTTGGTTCCTGAGCCTGAGAGAAATCCTCTGTACACGACAACATATGGCGTAGGTGAAGTGATCAGGGATGCTGTCTCCAAAGGGTGTAGACGATTCATTGTCGGCATTGGGGGCAGCGCTACCAATGACGGAGGAATCGGCATGCTGCAGGCATTGGGTTACGGGTGCCTAAACGGCCGGGGAGAACAGGTCCCGCCTGGGGCAAAGGGACTGTCAGAGCTTGAGTCTATCACTGAAACCCAGGTGATGCCTGAGCTAAAGGAGTGTGAATTCCATATCGCCTGTGACGTGACCAATCCTCTGTGCGGGGATAATGGGTGCAGTGCTGTGTTCGGGCCTCAAAAGGGTGCGGATCCGTCAATGATCAAAGACATGGACCAGTGGCTTGGACATTATGCCCAGCTGGCAGGGGAAGTGTTTTCCAAAGCGAAGCCCATGCAGCCTGGGACTGGGGCCGCCGGAGGACTGGGATTTGCATTTCTCACATTTACCAATGCAGTCTTGGAACCCGGGATCAACATTGTACTAAATGAGACTGGACTGGAACAATATGTCCAAAGAGCGGATCTGGTCATTACAGGAGAAGGGAGACTGGATGGCCAGACTGCAATGGGGAAGGCTCCTTCAGGTGTGGCAGAGATGGCAAAACGATATGGCAGGCCTGTGATCGCTTTTGCAGGCTGTGTGGCCAAGGATGCCGGTGCATGCAATCGGCACGGGATCGATGCCTTTTTCCCTATTTTAAGAGAAGTCTCATCCATGGAGGAGGCAATGGAGCCTGAAAATGCAAAGAAAAATATGGCGGCTGCAGTGGAGCAGGTCATGCGGTTATGGAGGTGTTTGGAAGATCATGAAAGAAAATAAGTATGACGAAGAAGTATTTTACCAGAAATACAGCGAGATGGACCGGTCAAAGAAGGGGCTTGGCGGAGCCGGAGAATGGTCTGAGCTTCAAAAGGTCCTGCCTGATTTTTCCGGAAAAAGAGTCCTGGATCTGGGATGCGGTTATGGATGGCACTGCATTTATGCGGCTGAACACGGTGCGAAATCTGTGCTGGGCATTGATATCTCCGAAAAGATGTTAAAGACAGCCCAAGAAAAAAATGGACATAAAAAGATTGAGTACCAAAGGAGCGCCATGGAAGATTTGGATTTTCCAAAGGAATCATTTGATGTGGTCTTAAGTTCTCTGGCATTTCACTATGTGAAAGACTTTGAATCCCTGGCAGAAAAAATCAGCCAGTGGACAGCACCGGGCGGGCAGTTTGTGTTTTCAGCGGAACATCCGGTATTTACCGCATATGGGACCCAGGACTGGTATTATGATGAGGAGGGGAAGATTCTGCATTTCCCTGTAGACCGGTATTTCTATGAGGGAAAAAGGGATGCTGTCTTCCTTGGGGAGCAGGTGGTAAAATACCACAGAACACTGACAACCTACCTGAATACACTCCTCAGGAACGGTTTTGTGCTGAGACATATCATCGAGCCTAAGCCGCCGGAGGATATGATGGATCTGCCGGGCATGCACGATGAGATGCGTCGCCCAATGATGTTGATTGTGGCGGCAGAAAAAGAACGCCGGATGTAACTGTTTCAAAAGGATTGGAGGTTTTAAGATGAAAAAAGTTAAGATCACGGTATTAAGGACAATGTTCAATGAGGATCTGGCAAAAGAATACGGCGTGGAAGGTCTAAAGGCCTGTCCTATGATGACGGAGGGCCAGGTATTTTATGCAGATTATGCAAAACCCGAAGGGCTGTGCGACGAAGCGTGGAAAGCTATATACCAGTATGTGTTTGCGTTGTCGCACGGAGCTGGGGAGGAACTGTTTTATTACGGAGACTGGATCAGGAAGCCCGGCGTGGCAATCGTAAGCTGCAACGACGGACTGCGGCCCGTGATATTTAAGCTGGAGGCGACAAAAGAAGAATCAGAAGTAGATTACGAACCGGTACGTTAGGGGGGCAGAATGCTCAAAGAGGATATGAGAAGAGCAGCGGAGGAGGAAGAACCGCTGGTACATAAACATTATGAAGGGGAAGACCTGTGCATTGACAGTCCTCTGAAGATTGAACTGGACCATGTGGTTTTTAAGAAATGCAGGTTTGAGGCATGTGATCTCAGTGGTTCTATGTTTTATCATGTAACATTCTTAAATTGTGATTTCTCCAACTGCAGATTTCAGTCCTGTTATTTTAAAGACACGGAAATATCGGGGTGTAAGGGAGACGGAGGGGATTTCAGCCAGAGTACCTTCCGCAAAACCCTGGTTGAGGAAGGGTGTTTTCATTACGCCAACTATGAAGGGACACTCTGGGACAACTGCAGGCTCAAGGGGTGTGATTTCCGCGAAGCATTCTTTGCGGAAGTAAAGTTTAAAAAAATGCAGTTTGAGAAAGTGAATCTGTCCAAAGCAGATCTATTTAAGACAAAGCTGGAGGGCATGGATCTGTCGGACTGCAACATTGAGGGAATCATGATATCCGATACCTTCCGGGAACTGCGGGGATTAAAGATCAGTCCGTGGCAGGCAATGGATCTTGTGCGGTTTTTGGGCGTAGAACTTATAAATGAATGAAAATCATGTTATACTGGACTATAACAAGACCGATCTCATACAGGAAAGGAAAAATATATGCTTGACCATTTCAGGGACACGCAGAAGATGCAGGAAATTCTGCGCGAAGCACAGACGGGGCTGTGGGTAATTGAATTAGATGATGATCGAGAGCCTAGAATGTACGCCGACAGCTCTATGCTTGAGCTGTTAGGATTTGAAGCGGAGCCGACACCGGAACGATGTTATCAGGTATGGTATGACCGCATTGAGGATGAGTATTACCCGATCATTCAGTCCGGAGTGGAAAAAATGATCAAGGATGAACGGGCAGAAGTGCAGTATCCGTGGGAGCATCCAAAGTGGGGACGCATTTTTGTGCGCTGCGGGGGAGTCCGGGATTGGAACTACAAAGAGGGGGTGTGTCTTAGGGGATACCACCAGAATATCACCAATACCGTTATGCTCAAGCAGGAGTATGATGCAGTCATTCAGAGCCTAAGCGACAGCTACACCGGCATTTTTTTATGCAATGTGCAGAACCGGACGTTTAAGACGATTAAAATGTCTGACTCTTTCCGGATCTTTACGCAGATGTTTTCAGACTATGAGGAATTCTTCTGCTGTTATGCTGCCAATGAGGTCTCCTACAGGGATGAAAAGATTCTTTCTGATATCGTCAAGTGTGATTACATAAAAAAACAGATTGATGAAGGTGAGCCGCAGATCGAGGAGTACTACCGGAGCAGGACCGGGGGCTGGAGAAGGATCAAGATCGTGCCGTCCGCAGGTTATTCTAAAGAATTTCCATGGGTGATCGTGGCCTTTGACGAGCAGGACAAAGAGATGGAAAAGAGGATCAACGCCAGGACCGCCCAGGTTGCGGTGTCGCAGATTTATCAGCTGGTCATCAGCACGGATCTTGGGAGATCAGAATACAGCTGTATTCATGGATCCAAAGACCTGCTAAGGCTTCGTCGTCACGGTCCGTTCGGGGATTTTCAGAGCAGGATGAAGCAGAAGATGCCTCTGGAGGACCGGGAGCTTCTGGACCAGATTTTTGACAAGGACAGTTATCAGAACAAGAATTATCTGGAGGGAGTTTTAAGGGTTGCCGATGATCAGGGTGATCTTCATTATTATAGTTATTATTCTGCGTGCATTCGTCAGAACCGGGAAGAGCATATTTTGATGACTATGCGCTGTATTGACGATAAAAGGGAGTCCCAGCTCAGAGAAAATGTGCTGTCCAATCTCTGCGAGTGTTATTATTCCATCTATCTGTTCGACCTGGAAAATGACATAGAGGAGGCTATCTGGCAGGAAGATTTTATCTACAGGGGTAAAGAATTTCCGAAGGGAAGCCTTAAAGTGTATTATGAGAAGTTCATACGTGAGCACGTCCATGAGGACGACCAGGAGAAGATGTATAGAGCCGGGAATCCTGAGTTTCTCAGACAGACATTGTCTGCAGAGTATCCAGTCTATGATGTGGACTTCCGCAGATTGTATCCGGACCGGACTTGCTGGGTGCGCTCCCGGTTTAGTATTGCGGAGATGAGAGACGGCAGGGTGACAAAGGTTGTGTTTGCCAATATGAACATCAATGAACAAAAGCTGGAGGAAATGGAAGAAGAGAAACAGAAAAAGCTCTACTTTGAGTCAAGGAATATCATCAAAGGTCTTTCCTCTTTTTATCACTCTGTCTTTTACGTAGACCTTTTGGAGGGGACCTTCCAGTCTTTCAGCATCCGAAAGGATCTGGAAGATTATCTAAAGGGCAGTGACAGCTATAAACAGCTCAAATCAGCATACATGTCTTTGATCCATGAAAAGGAGAGGGAGAAGTTTGCCAGAGAACTTTCCATTGAATCCATGCAGAAAAGGATCTCTGCGGGAGAGACCATTTATGCGCAGGAATTCAGAAGAAATTATGACGGTTGCTACGGATGGATGCGGCTCCATGTGATCCTGGCGGAGAGCAGGAACGGGGTGCCGGTGAAGGTGATCCTGGCCGCCCACAGCGTGGAGGAGGAAAAGGAGCAGGAAGAACGGAACAAAAAGGCATTACTGGCTGCCTATGAGGCAGCGAAAAATGCCAACGAAGCCAAGAGCAGTTTTCTTGCCCAGATGTCCCACGATATACGGACGCCGATGAATGCCATCATCGGAATGTCTTCCATTGCCGCATCCAGGGTCGATGAACCGGAAAAGGTAAAGGACTGTCTTGCAAAGATCGATATGTCCAGCAGCCACCTGCTGGATCTGATTGATGAGATTCTGGATATGTCAAAGATCGAAAAAGGTAAGATCGAGCTGACCGAGGCACCGTTCTGTATGAGGGAACTGATCACGGACATCAATTCGATCACACGTCCCGAGGCACTGAAGAAGGAGCATGAACTTTTGTTTAAGACGCAGGATCTTGTTCATGTGGACCTGGTGGGAGATGCGGGAAGGCTTAGGCAGGTGATGATCAACCTCATTACAAACGCTGTCAAGTATACTCCTGAAGGCGGCAGGATCACTGCCACGGTCCAGGAAGTCTCAGGGCGTATTCAGGGATATGCCAGCTTTGTATTTACGGTGGAGGACAACGGGATCGGTATGGAAGAAGACTTTCTGAATTATATCTTTGTTCCATTTTCCAGGGCAGACGACTCAAAAGCCCGCAACGTGCAGGGAACCGGGCTGGGTATGTCCATTGCCCACGGAATTGTCTCCGCCATGAACGGAAATATCCAGGTGGAGAGTAAAAAGAGTGAGGGCAGCCGCTTTATTGTAACACTGAATCTTAAGATCGCCGATCCGGACCAGGTTGCGGAGCACAGGATGGCAGGCTTTCCTACATATGACGGTACAGAGGAAGGAGTCAGAACCCTGCAGCTGATGAAGGGAAAACAGCTTTTACTGGTAGAGGACAATCAGCTGAATATGGAGATCGCGGAGACGATTCTTACGGAAGCGGGTTTTCTTGTGGATAAAGCAGAAAATGGGAAACAGGCTTTGGAAATGTTTGTTGATTCCGAGCCGGGATATTACCAGGCAGTGCTTATGGATCTGCAGATGCCGGTCATGGACGGTTATGCAGCCACAAAAGAGATCAGGAACAGCGGCCATCCTCAGTCGGGGAGTATTCCTGTGATCGCGCTGACCGCCAATGCATTTGCGGAAGACATGGCCAAGGCGCTGGCCGCCGGTATGAACGACCATGTTTCAAAACCGATCGATTATGGACGGTTGATCAAGGTTTTGCAGAAGAATATGAAACTATGAAAGCCGAGGAATAGCATGAAGGATCAAATACTTTTAATCAACGATATGGCTGGGTACGGCAAGGTGGCACTGTCCGCAATGCTTCCGGTCATGACACACGCCGGGCTGAATCTGTACAGCCTTCCCACCGCACTGGTGTCCAATACGCTGGATTACGGTAAATTTGAGATCTTGGAGACAACAGACTATATGAGGCAGACATTGAAAGTCTGGGAGGAGCTGGACTTCTCCTTTGATGCTGTGTGTACAGGCTTCATTGTCTCAGAGGAGCAGGGAAAGCTGATCTGCGGATATTTAAGGGAGCAGAAAAAGAGCGGAACATGGATCTTTGTGGATCCGATCATGGGGGATGAAGGAAAGCTTTATAACGGCATCGACAGCCGGACGATCGGGTATATGAGAGATCTGTGTTCCTTTGCGGATGTGATCGTGCCCAATCTGACAGAAGCTGCATTTTTAGCGGATCTGTATCAGGATAAGGAAATCGTGACAGATGGAGAGGCGGAGGAACTGCTTCAAAGACTGCACTGTCTTGGGGCAAAGTCTGTGGTCATCACAAGTGTTAAGACAGAGAACGGAGATTTTGTGTTTGTCTATGATGATAAGACAGGGGACATCTCAAAGCTCCCGTTTGACTGTGTTCCGGTTCGTTTTCCGGGAACCGGGGATATCTTTTCTGCAATTCTGGTAAGTCAGGTGCTGAACCAGGTGCCGCTTGAGAAGTCTGTGAAAAGAGCCATGTCCGCCGTAAGAAAGTTGATCCTTTTAAATCAGGACACGGCGGATAAGTTTAAGGGAATCCCTATTGAGAAAAATCTGGAGGTGCTGAATTTTGAGACGGCCGAAGATTAAGATCACGTTGATCGATCGAAAAGGGGAGAGAGGATGCCATCGGGGACATAACATCGGAGACAGCTTTGATTTTGACACGGAGAGGGGAGACCTCTGTCCTATGGCGATGCATGTGGCTTTTCCGTATGTGGATATCCTAAGGTATGGGGGATCCATCCCCGGACAGCCGGAGGGGACGGCAGTGTTTTGTTGTCCGGATGCGGACACGATCAATGTATTTAAAGCAGAAATAATGATTGAGGAATAAAAAGGAGCGGTTAATTTACAGAAGTTAGCCGCTCCTTTTTAAAGTATCCAAAAGAAACTATGTATCTTTCTGGTGCCTATCCTACTTTTTTGTGCGTACTTTACGTTCAGACATTCCGGGATTATGATAATTTCAGGTTATAAATAAAAGAACAGGAGGAGGAACAGATGACAGCGAAAGACTGCCTAGCACTATTGAGAGAAGTAAAAGATGTGGCGTTTGCCACGGTAGATGAACACGGACATCCGCAGGTGCGCATCATTGATGTTATGATTGTGGAAGACGAAAAGCTGTATTTTTGCACTGAAAGAGGGAAAGACTTTTACCATCAGCTGATGGCAGAGAAATATACGGCGGTTACAGGGATGAACAAAGAATTTCAGATGGTCAGGCTGTCCGGGCCGATAAGAAAGCTCCAGGATCAAAAGAAGTGGGTTGACCGAATCTTTGAAGAAAATCCATCTATGAATGATGTCTACCCGGGAGACAGCCGCTATATTTCAGAGGCTTTCTGTATAGAGGACGGATGGCTGGAGTTTTTTGATCTTGGCCGGACCCCGATTTACAGGGAGCAGTTTACCATAGGAGCGGAGAAGAAACAGGAAAAGGGCTTCCTGATCACAGATACCTGTATAGGCTGCGGAATATGCAAAGAAGTATGTCCCCAGCAGTGCATCAGAGAAGGAATGCCGTTTGAGATACAGGCAGAACACTGCCTTCACTGCGGGCTGTGCACTGAACAGTGCCCGGCAGGGGCAATAAAAAGGAAGGAAGGATAACCTATGCTGCAGCAAATGTGGACCGTACTTACACAACGAAGAGGATTTTTCCTGAGTCTAGCTTTGGAACATTTGGAGATCTCCCTGATCGCTATTTTTATCGCCATACTGTTTGGAGGGATTGTGGGTATCCTGATCAGTGAGTATCAAAGATATGCCAAGCCTGCGCTGGGACTGATCAATTTCCTATATACCATACCATCGATCTCTATGTTGGGATTTCTGATCCCGTTTTCGGGTATTGGAAACGCCACTGCGGTGATTGCTCTGACTGTCTATGCGCTGCTCCCTATGGTGAGGAATACCCACACAGGGATGAGCCATATCGATGAAGGAATCCTGGAGGCGGCCAAGGGAATGGGAAGCACCAGGGCACAGATCTTATTTAAGATCAAACTTCCCCTTGCCATGCCGGTGATCATGTCGGGAATCCGAAATATGGTGACCATGACCATCGCTCTCACAGGTATTGCATCCTTTATCGGGGCCGGAGGGCTGGGTGTGGCCATCTACAGAGGCATCACCACAAACAATGCGGCTATGACCATGGCAGGAAGCCTGCTGATCGCGCTTTTGGCTCTGGTCATGGATTTCATTCTGGGATTTGTGGAACGGAGGATGAAGGCCAGAGATAAAAAGGCAAAGCGCACAAACAGAATCCTGCTCATCCTGGCCCTTGTGCTTGCAGTCTGTCTGACGGCTGGAGCTATTTTCGGGCAACAGAAAAAAGATACCATACACATCGCCACAAAACCTATGACAGAACAGTATGTGCTGGGCGAAATGCTCTGTATCCTTATTGAGCAGGAGACGGGGCTTGATACAGAACTGACCCAGGGTGTGGGCGGCGGCACTTCCAATATCCAGCCGGGAATGGAAAAGGGAGAGTTTGACATTTATCCGGAGTATACGGGAACTGGGTGGAATATGGTGCTGAAAAAGAGCGGCGTGTATACGGAAGATATGTTCTCTGAGTTAAAGAACGGCTACGAGGATAAATGCCAAATGCAGTGGCTTGGAATGTATGGATTTAATAACACGTACGGACTGGCAGTGCGGCGGGAGATTGCCGAGAAATATGACCTGAAGACTTATTCGGATTTGAGGGCTGTGGCATCAAGGCTGACCTTCGGGGCTGAGTACGATTTCTTTGAGCGGGAGGATGGCTATGACGCTCTGTGTGATACCTATGATATGAAATTTAAAAAGACCGTGGATATGGATATCGGCCTGAAATATAAGGCCATGGGCCAGAAGAAGATCGATGTCATGAACATTTTCACCACGGACGGCCAGCTGAGTGTGTCCGATGTGGTTGTCTTAAAAGACGATAAGAACTTTTATCCTTCCTATTCCTGTGGGAATGTGGTGAGAGATGAAGTATTGGAACAACATCCAAAACTACAAGAGGTATTTGACAAGCTGGACGGAATCCTGTCTGATGATGTGATGGCAAAAATCAATTATGAGGTGGAAACCAAGGAGAAAGAGCCAAAGGAAGCGGCAAAAGATTTTCTTAAGAGCAAAGGACTATTAAAGTGAGGAGGGCCATATGAACACGGCAATTGAATTCAGGCAGATAAAAAAAGTGTATGGGGAAAAGACCGTCATAGAAGGCTTTGACTTGACAGTTGAGAGGGGTGAGTTCGTGACTGTCATCGGGTCCTCCGGCTGCGGAAAGACCACAGTCTTAAAAATGGTCAACGGCCTTGTGGTGCCAGATGGAGGCAAGATCTTTGTGGAAGGGCAGGATATCTCAGAGATGGATATGATCAGCTTAAGGAGAAACATTGGCTATGCGATCCAGGGAAGTGTCCTGTTCCCGCATATGACAGTGGAAGAAAATATCTCCTATGTTCCAGACCTGCTCAACAAAAAGGATAAGCAGCGCACAAAAAAAGCGGTAGAAAAATGGATGGGCATCGTGGGACTTGATGAGGATATGATGGAGAGGTACCCGGCGGAGCTTTCCGGAGGACAGCAACAGAGAGTGGGAATCGCAAGGGCATTGGCGGCATCCCCTGATATCCTCCTGATGGATGAGCCGTTCGGAGCTGTGGATGAGATCACAAGGGGCCAGCTGCAGACGGAACTTCGGCAGATTTACGAAAAAACAGGGATCACAATCATGTTCGTAACCCATGATATCTCCGAAGCACTGAAGCTGGGCACAAAGGTCCTGGTTATGGACCGGGGGAAGATTGAACAGTATGCAGAGCCGGGAGAGCTTTTGAGGGCACCGGCAACTGATTTTGTGGGCAGACTGGTGGAAAAGGAGCGCAGAGTGTGCACACTTCCGGACGAACAGCTGGCCGACTGTGGACACAGCGGCGCCGCCGGACAAATCCTCTGAGTATTCCGCAGTTGTTTCAACAGGGCATTCCCGGGCAAGCATGACATTTTAGAATCCGATAAACTGGTCTTATCAAACACAGCAAAAGGAGGAAGACAATGTACGCATGGGAAGCAGTCCAGGCTACACTGGATTATATTGAGGAACACTGCGGGGAAGAGATAACGGTTGATGCATTGGCGGAGGAGGCGCATTTATCCAAGTATTATTACCAAAGGCTGTTTCAACGGCTGGTCCGCAAAAATGTGAAAGAATATCTCAGGCTGAGGCGTCTTGCAAAGGCAGCAAGAGAACTTAGGAATCTGGAACGCACAATACTAGATGTGGCTCTGGAATGTGGATTTTTAAGCCACAGCAGCCTGACCAGGGCGTTCCGGGAAACTTACGGTGTCACCCCGGATGAATACCGGAAAAGTGATATGACCCTGGACATTTTTGTGAAACCGGATTTAGGGTTACATCACACACTGGTACAAGAGGGGGTTCCCCTGGCGGTGGACCAGATGGTGCTGGAAATCCGGGAACAGAGATTAAAGGAGGATATCGTTTTTACAGGCAAAAGTAAGAAGGCATCTGTGAAAGAGCTGGGAGAGCCGAAGATCAACCTTTTGGCAGGATTGTGGAAACAGCTGCCGGAGGACCAAAGCGGCGGCAGGGAGCATGTGGATATCCTGACACCGGGTGAGGATCCGCAGTATTTTGACTATTTTGTAGGGACAGAGAGCCGGGGAGAAGAACAGGGAGCAGAGATGCGGACCATGCCCAAGGGCTGCTATATCGTATGCACCTATGAGGCGGAAGATTTTGAATCCCTTGTTTCTGAAGCATTATACAAGGCCAGCCGGTACTTATACGATGTATGGCTCCCGAACCGGAACATGGTGCCGGAGCCGATCCTGGTCCAGAAGTATTTCAGGCCTATGCGGGACGACTGTTATATTGAGTTGTGGGCTAAGATAAAAGAATCCTGAGAAAAGATAAAAGAACAAGGCACGGAAGAAATTCCGTGCCTTTACTGTTGAAATAGATATCCGATCCACTGGGAAGCGTTCCGTTTTGTTTCAAAGGCCTTATAACCTTTGTGACTGTAGATATAATCAATTTTCCAGCTATCCGTTCCGTATTTCTTATGTTCTAATAATTTCTTTAGTGTATCAGTGCGTGGATCTGCCCACAACCGGGCTTTATTTGCAATGTAGACCAGGTCCGCCGCAGAGAGCATATATGCCTGGGGAAACATGATATCTGTAATATGTGCGCTGATTGGGACGTGGTTGGAAAGCCTCTGGTACATATGGTGACGAAGCATATAGGCGGTTCCCTTTTTTATTAAGGATTCTGTCTGCCGGTCGGAGTGGTCCGTAAAATCAGCGTAAGTCAGCAATGCCCTGACCGTTTTTCCGATACCGATATAGCAGGGTGTTGCATTCATACATCCTCCATGTTTACAGATGCCGTCATATTTCCAACTTGTCTGCTGGCCGCGGTCAAATACCTGATAGTGTTTGATCCAGTTCAGGGCATTCTGCGCCTCAGGAGAATCTGCTTTTCCCAGCCGGCTATAGGCTTCCATGAGCATGGCGTTGTAACATGGCACAATGTAATCTACACTGCCTGTATAGGAAAATCCTTCACTTAATGACAGATGTCCGGAGATCCAGCCCATCACCTTTTGCGTATAGGGCAGGCGCTGGGCATAAGGTATTTCAGAAAGGCATATCAAACGGAAAATAAGAAAAAGTGCATTCTCCTCATAGTCCCTTGTGAGCTTGCGGACAATTTTGGATTGTTCCAGAAGAGAATCAATTTCTTCCTCTGAAACCGTTTCTTTATGATCAAATTTTATTCTCAGGGTCAGTGCGGTATCTGTCATCATCAGCGTTTCCTCACTGCCGTGTCCTGAAAACAGAAGTAGTCGGGACGGTGTCTGGACTGGGTATACTCGAACATGACCCCGTCAGCATTAAACGTCTGGCTGGTGATGACGGCCAGACAGTGATAATCCCCCAATTCCATATATTTTTCATCAATCTGGGTGCTGTGTTCCACTGTCATTTTCCGTTTGCTTGTGACGATCTGCATGCCCAGCTCTTGTTCAATATAATCATAGACAGAGTGCTCAGCGATTTCTTTTGTGAGTCCCGGAACCGCGGATTTTAAGAACATGTTTACGTCCAGGATCAGGGCTTTTTTGTCCAGATACCGGACCCGCTGGATATAATAAAGCTCACTTCCCTTTAAAAAACCTGTCTTCTTGGAGATTCTCTCATCAGCAAGAAGCTCTGTAAAAAGAACCACTTTAGTGAAAGCGTTTCTGTGGTTGCGCGCCGCGGACTCTTTGAAGGACTCGATCCCTCCGATGGTGAAGGAGGTCTGGTCCACTGGCTGATAGATGACACGGACACCCTTTCCGTGCATTGACTGAACATAACCTGATTCGGCCAGGAGCTTGACTGCACGGCGTATGGTGTTGCGGGAACAGCCGTAGATCTCAACCATCGTATTTTCAGAAGGGAGCAGTTCCTGGTAAGTGTACTGCTGTGCTTCTATTTTCTCTTTTAGGTCTTTATATATAGTCTCAAATATTGATTTTGGCATGACAATCCCCCTGCTTGTTTAAACATCTATCCTTATTATAGACAATCTCCGACGTATGTCAAACAAGAAAAATAAAAAAGATAATTGACTTGTTTAAACAAGTGTGGTATAAATAAAACATGGAACTTGTTTAAACAAGTACGGATTGTAGGAGGAAAGGAAATGGGTAAGTATTCACAGGATGCAAAAGAGCTTCTTAGGCTGGTGGGAGGTAAGTCCAATATCGCGGCTGTCACCCACTGTGTGACGCGAATGAGGTTTGTGCTTAACGACCCCGGCAAAGCCGATGTTAAAAACATCGAGTCCATGAAAACAGTTAAGGGAACCTTTACACAGGCAGGTCAGTTCCAGGTCATCATCGGAAACGCTGTCTCAGAGTTTTATAAGGATTTTACTGAGGAAGCGGGAATCGAAGGTGTGTCCAAGGACTCAGTGAAACAGGCGGCCAAGAAAAACCAGAATCTGCTGCAGAGAGGGGTAGCCGTGGTAGCAGAGATCTTTGCCCCTCTGATTCCGGCCATTATCGTGGGAGGTCTCATCCTCGGATTCAGAAACTGTATTGACAGCATGTATATTTTTGAAAATGGAACAAAGACACTCTGTGATATCAGCCAGTTCTGGAAGGGGATTGACAGTTTTCTCTGGCTGATCGGTGAGGCAGTCTTTCATATGCTTCCTGTGGGAATCTGCTGGTCTGTCACAAAGAAGATGGGAACCACGCAGATGCTCGGTATTGTCCTCGGTTTAACCCTTGTGTCCGGACAGCTTTTGAACGCCTACTCTGTGGCCTCCACAGCGGCGGCAGACATTCCATTCTGGGATTTTGGGTTCTTTAAGGTAGACATGATCGGATACCAGGCACAGGTGCTTCCAGCCATCCTCGCGGCCCTGACACTGGTCTATCTGGAACGGTTTTTTAGAAAGATCACGCCGCAGGTAGTGTCCATGATCGTTGTTCCGTTTTTCAGCTTAGTGCTCTCTGTGATCGCGGCCCATTTTATCCTCGGACCGATCGGGTGGAAGATCGGATCAGCCATTTCCAGCGTGGTATATGCAGGGATTACGGGATCCTTTAAGGTTGTGTTTGGCGCGGTTTTTGGGTTTGTCTATGCGCCGCTTGTGATCACTGGACTCCATCATATGACCAATGCCATTGATCTTCAGCTGATCGCTGACTATAAGGGAACAATGCTCTGGCCTATGATCGCTTTGTCCAATATCGCACAGGGATCCGCGGTTCTGGCCATGTGTTTCCTTCAGAGAAAGAAGGCGGATGCCCAGGAAGTTAATGTCCCGGCATGCGTATCCTGTTACCTGGGTGTCACGGAGCCTGCTATTTTCGGAGTAAATTTAAAATACGCATTCCCGTTTGTGTGCGGAATGATAGGATCTTCTGTTGCTGCGGTCATCAGTGTGGCAACCAAAACTGCGGCAAATGCCATCGGAGTGGGAGGTATCCCCGGTATCTTATCCATCAAACCGGCGTCTATGCTGTCCTTTGCGGCAGGCATGGCAGCGGCAGTTGTCATTCCGTTTATTTTGACACTGATCGTGGGAAAGAAAAAGGGGATTGGCGCAGAACAGGAAGAAGAAACCAAGACAGAAGTAGAAACAGATTTAAAGGCATATGTAAGCGGGAAAGTGATCCCTCTTAAGGACGTAAAGGACGGCGTATTTTCTGAAGGGGTCATGGGAGAAGGACTTGCGGTCCTGCCGGATGAAGGAACCGTGTATGCCCCGGCGTCAGGGACCATATCGGTTGTAATGGAAGAATCCAAACATGCCTGCGGGATTTCTCTGGAAAACGGCATGGAACTCCTGCTTCACATTGGAATTGACACAGTTGCCATGGGAGGCGCCGGATTTGAATATAGGATCACCCAGGGGCAGAAGGTGAAGGCCGGGGATCCGCTGATCAAATTTGACCGGGAGAAGATCAAAAAGGCAGGATACTCAGACGCAGTCATCTGTGTGATGCCGGAACAGGGAAATACAGAAAACCTTAAAATCTATACTGGAATGCAGGCAAAAGCGGGTGAGACAGTGGTCGTCTCATTTGATCATAAAGGAGGGACAGACAATGACTGAGTTTAAAGATAAAGTGATTTACCAGATCTATATGAAATCTTTTAGGGATTCAGACCATGACGGCTTTGGTGAATTAAAAGGGGTGACAGAAAAACTGGATTATCTGCAGGAACTGGGCGTTGACATTCTCTGGCTGACTCCGTTTTTCTCATCTCCCCAGAATGACAATGGTTATGATATTTCAGATTATTACAGCATTGATCCGTTGTTCGGGACGATGCAAGACTTGGAAGAATTGATAAGGGAAGCAGAACAAAGAGGCCTGAGCCTGATGTTTGATATGGTGTTTAACCATACGTCCACAGAACATGAATGGTTTCGTAAGGCGGTTTCGGGGGATCCGGAATACATGGACTATTATATATTCAAAGACGGGGACCCGGACGCACCTCCCACGAACTGGATCTCCAAATTTGGAGGACCGGCATGGGAGTATCTGCCGAACCTTGGTAAATGGTATCTTCATCTGTTTGACAAAACCCAGGCTGATTTAAACTGGAATAATCCCAAGGTGAGGGAGGAACTAAAGCAGGTGGTCCGTTTCTGGAAAGAAAAAGGGATCAAGGGGTTTCGGTTCGATGTGGTCAACCTGATCTCAAAACCGGAGGTTTTTCAGGATGACATGAAAGGTGACGGCCGGAGGTTTTATACAGACGGTCCTCATGTACACGAGTTTTTAAAAGAGTTGGTGAGGGATACAAAGATTGAGGATATGGTCACTGTGGGCGAAATGTCCTCAACGGATATTAAAAACTGCATCAGATACTCCAGGCCCGAGGAGAAAGAATTGTCCATGTGTTTTAACTTCCACCACTTAAAGATTGATTATAAGGGCGGGGATAAATGGGAGCTGATGGACCCGGATCGTTTGGAATTGAAACGGCTTTTGGAAGACTGGCAGCTTAATATGCAGGAGCAAAACGGATGGAATGCCGTGTTTTGGTGTAACCATGACCAGCCCCGGATCGTTTCCAGATTGGGGGATGACAAAAGGTATTGGAAAGAGTCAGCGAAAATGCTGGCTGCCTGTATCCATCTGCTTAGGGGAACCCCTTATATTTACCAGGGGGAAGAGATCGGCATGACAAATCCGGGGTTTATGGAGATCGGACAGTACCGGGATGTGGAAAGCCTGAATTATTACCGGATCATGAGAGAACAGGGAAAAACGGAGCAGGAGGCGCTGGAAGTGTTAAGGGCCAGATCCAGGGACAATGGCAGGACACCGATGCAGTGGTCCAGTGATAAGTTTGCTGGTTTTTCTGACAAAGAACCATGGATCTCCATACCGGACAATTACCAAACCATCAATGCAAAAGCACAAAGAAGGGATCCTGACTCAGTGTATGCTTTTTATCAAAAACTGATCCGCCTGCGGAAGGAAAGATCTGTGATCGCAGACGGACAGATTGAATTTCTTTTCAGGGAGCACCCGGATGTGATGGCCTACAGGCGCTTTCATGATCAGGAAGAAATACTGGCCTTTCATAACCTGACAAAAAAAGAGGTTGTTCTGCCTTTAGAAAGCGGGGCCAAGGAGTACAGACTTGTACTTGGGAACTATGGAGAGCTGTTGACCGGGCAGGGGGCTTTAATCCTGAGACCTTATGAGACGGCGGCGATAGAAGCATATTGACATTACAGAGAAAAAGACAGCAGTTTGGACTGCTGTCTTTTTCTCGTTGGCTGATTCAGTTCATACAAAAGGAACAGCATTTTTTCCACATGGCATAGAGGTTCAGGTCTGCCTGGATGCCCGGAACAGTCATACCTGGAAGGTAGGAGATGCCATTGCCGCAGGGGTCTGTATTCCAGCCCAGGAAACGGTACCCTTTCCTTACTGGGCGCTGTCTTGATATGAGGAAGCCGCTGCCTTCCTCCACCGTGAGAGGCCATGGGACACAGTGAGCCATAGGACAGCAGGATTCATTGCCGTGGTAAGAGACAGTATAAGAGCTGACTGCCTCCCAACGGGCGTAGAGTGTCAAATCCCCGGTGCTTCCCTGGGGAATGATAGTGATGCGGCTGCCCCCGGAAGGAGCGTCAAACCAGCCGAGAAAACGGTAGCCCGGAAGAGGCCCGGGTGCGTTCAGACGGATATCCGGGGTATTGATCGTATAAGACGAAAGGTTCGTATGGGAGGCACCCATCAGGTTTTCGTAGTGGATCGTGTAATTGACCGGTGCCAGCAGAACCTGGGTCCTATCCTCACTAAGGCGGATTTCCCAGCCGTCAAATCCGGCAGGAGGCTTTCGGAAAGCATCGGCATCAGTCTGGGTGAGAAGAGGATAGGAAGCTGTGCCTTCCCCCACCACAATAGGGGTACCCTGTGCATTGGGAGTCACATACCCTGAGTTTTCCAACTGTATGAGAGATCCTGTACTTAAGGAGCCCTGGATCTTTACAACGGCGGACCGGTTATCCAGATAGACTCCGTTAGAAATCTCGCGTTCCCCGCCCGTATACAGAGAGCCTTCGTTGTAGATATCCTGCCCATAGGAAGAAGCTGTATTCGGACGGTCTTTGCCAAACACGTTGGAACCTATGACTGTCGTATCGGAAGAGGAGGCATTGTAGATGCCTCCTCCAACGGTGGCGTGGTTGGCATACAAGGAACCGGCAGTCAGTGACAGGATTCCGCCCAGATTGTTGTAAAAAGCGCCTCCATATTCTGCCTGGTTATTATATACACTTCCGCCTGTCAAAGAGAAGACACTTCTGTCATGATTCCACACACCGCCTCCGTACTCTGAAGAACGGTTGTCGTGGATACTGCCGCCCGTCATGGAAACACTGGTCTGCTCAGAGGCGCTCAGTCCGCCTCCATAGCCAAGGGCACTGTTGTAGGCGATCTCAGTGTCATCCTGGATGGTCACCTTTCCGGGCACAATGCATAGACCTCCGCCGTGGTTTCCGAACGTGCTGGCCTTTGCATCAGCCCGGTTGTAAGTAATCTTGGTCTGACCGGTTAAAAACAGGGAGCCGTTGTCGCTGTTGAAATAGATGCCCCCTCCGTTTCCCTGTTCCGTACTGTTTTCAGTCACGATGCAAGATCCGGCAAGAGTCAGGGTATCATGGCTGCCACCGTTCCAGATACCGCCGCCGCTGTTCTCGCGGGCAGTGTTTCCTGAGACCGTGCAGTCCGTCAGAGTGGTCTTAAGTGTTCCGGCATTGGAGCCGATGCGGAGGCCGCCGCCTTCCTGGCCCGCAGTGTTTCCAGAAACAGTAGAGTCTGTCATTGCGATTTGGGCAGAAGTCCCTGCTGCTAAGTTTGCATAGTACATACCGCCGCCGTAGGCGTCTGCCGTATTATTTTTTAGGATCGTCTGGCCGAATTGCAAAGAGGCAGTACCCAAACTACTCACAAGGAGCCCGCCGCCGTTGGATCCGGCAAGATTGCCGCCCACAGTGGTTCCGTCTGCTTTGAACGTCAAGTTTCCCGGACCTCCTGCCAGAAACATGCCGCCGCCTGCGGCCGATGCCTGGTTATTGAGAAGCCGGACGCTGTCAAATGAAACATCTGTCTTAGCCTGGCTGGATTGATTTTGTATCCAGAGTCCGCCCCCGGAACCAGAGGTTCCCCCGGCGGCACTGTTGCTTTCAAATCCGGCCCCGGAGACTGTGACGGAAACATCGGCGTCAGCCAGGAGATAGATGCCGCCTCCGGTCCCAGCCAAATTGCCGGAGACCGATGCACTGTCTACGTCCATCAAGCCGCTTCCTGAAGGAACAGTCATAAAGATTCCTCCGCCGTTCTGGGAAGCTGTATTTTTTGTTACAGAACTGTTTTCTGTCATGCTCAGCCGATCTCCTGAATTGGAGGCATAATAGTAAATCCCTCCGCCGCTGCCAGCCTGGTTTTGGGAGATCAGACAGTTACCGGACAGTGTAAGAAGGGATGGGGCACTGGCTCCGTCCCTGTAGCCGGAAAAGGTGACCCCGCCTCCGGCACCGGAAACGGCATTATTGGTAATATGGGCTTCACCTCCTATGGAAAGAGAAGAAGATACACCCTCTGTATAGGAACGGCAGAAGATGCCGCCGCCGCTGACTGCAGTATTGCCGTCGATAAGAGACTGGCCCGCAATGGTACAGCGGTCCTGTGAGTTCATGGAATTGACCATAATGCCGCCGCCGTTTGAGACTGTGTGGCAGCCGGTGATCTCTGCATTGCCATCCATGACAAGTGTGTTTGCTGCAAAAACACTGCTGGTGAGATTGACAGCCCCGCCCTGGGATGCCGCATTGTTATTCTGGAGAACAGATCCTGCAGCCAGGTGAAGGGAGCCTCCCGTGACATAGACAAGGGAGCGGTTGGCCGTATTGCCAATCTCATGGGACGATTTGTCTCCATCGATGATGATATTTTGAAACGTCAGGGAGCCGCCGCTGACCCGGAAGAGGTAGCTGAAATATGAAGCATCTTTTGTGAGAGTAAAAATATTGTTTGATGTAAGGCTTTCTATGGTTACCCCGTAGGTTATGTTGATCTGAGAAGAGATTGGAAAACCAGCGGTCACCTGTATGAGGCTTTCCTTTGCGCTGAGGGCGCTCTGCAGTTCCCGCTGTGTTGAAACTTGTGCCATGTTGTCCACCCGAAAATAGTTCTGTTATAGTATATGCGGACAGTGGTACAAACGTGATTTATCAATATGACAGAAAACGGTTGCATTCGACGATAGATTATTATACAATAAAGACAATAACTGGACAGGTCCAAGAAGAAGATTCAATATATTATTAATTAATATAAAACCTATAAACTTGATATATACTAAACTTTATTTGATAATCAAATGGATATGTCCATAGGATATGTGTGTGTTCAGATTCTCTGGGAATGCAAAAGGAGGAAGTCTTTATGAATGGTAACTTGTTTGGTGTTGTCCTATTTTTTTTAGTCATGGTCGTCGTGAGCAAACTGATGGCACTGCCCCAGATCCGCAGGTTGAATAAGCAGCTGTTGGAGATCCGTAAGTTGGGGCCTGTGTCCAGTGTAGGTCTGGCGCGCCACTGGAAGGGGAACCGTGCCTATGTGCTGGTCACGGATAAGGAAGGAAATATCTTGTGCGGTTATAAGACAAGCGGGAACTTTGTATTTTCAGGATTTAAAGAAGATCTGGATTTGGGTGAAAAGAATTACCGTGAAATCATCGAAAATTTACAGTATAAGAAAAAGCGAACCCAGTTCGAAAAAGCAAAATACATGGCAGCTGAGTATCTGGAAAAGGGTTTGGAAGAACAGGGCCAGAAAGAGGCAGCGTAATAAGATACTGGTGTAAAAAAGGACAGGAAGAAACTCATGATAGGGTTTCTTCCTGTCCTTTTTAACGAAAAGACTGCAGTTCCAGCAGATACTTCCTTGGGTTTTTATGAGAGATGGTATATTCAAATGGACGCCCGTCCGATAAATAAGCAACCATCTCAATCTTAATGACAGGTTCATCTTTTTGAAGTTCTAATGCTTCTGCGATATCTTGTGGCGGCAGCACAGCGCTGATGGTTTCTTCTGCCATGGAGACTTTCATGCCGTGTGATTCGATAAACTGATAAATAGAATCGATCAACACGTTACAAGTGATCCCACTGATCGAAAACGGCGCAAAATAAGAGTCGTCATAAATAATTGGGTCTCCATTCTTAAAACGCAGACGAATGAGATAATACACGGGATCCCCTTCTGCCAGATCCAGCTGTTTCGCTACTGCAGCTGAGGCCTCCGTCAGTTCAAAGGAGATCAGGCGGGTAGAGGGGGTATCCCCGGTTGAACGGAGATCTTCCGCAAAACTCTTCAGCTTGTTCAGAGATTTGCGCAGACGCAGATCTGATACAAAGGATCCCTGACGCGGAATCCTGTAAATAATGCCCTCAATCTCCAGGTCAGACAGGGCTTTTTGGATCGTTGGACGTGAAACTCCAAATTCTTCGATTAAATCCCGCTCAGAGGGAAGCTTATCGTTCGGTGACATTTTGCTGATCTTTTTTAGCAGGCAATGTTTGATGGACATAAACTTTCGGTTCATTTTAAAACCTCCTATGTTTTATAGATGTTCCTAAAAGGATATAGTGAATTTCATTTTTATTGGCAGTGTAGTGTGAGAGAATCAACTATGGACAAGTCCAGGTAAAAGGTTGGGATTTGCATTGGACATGACCAGATAGATTCTCGGGAGTAGTATAACATCATTTGTTTTCTTGGTCAATTATTATTCTAAAATGGCTTGATTATACAGTATCTTAGGCATATATGATGAATATTAAAAGGAAAACAGAAAAAATATAATTAAATTTAACAAAAAGCTATTGCCATATCTGGACATGTGCAGTATAATCTAATCGTGGACATATCCACAAGTCAATTATTAATCTTTAAAGAAAAGGAGAGCATCATTATGAGAGTGATCGTGACAAAAAATTATGAGGAATCCTGCCAGGCTGTAGCAAATGAGATTATTACGCAGGTTCAGAAAAAATCAGATTCAAAGCTGGGTCTTGCGACTGGAGGAACGGCAGAACAGGTTTATCCATACCTGGTAAAAGCATATAAGGAAGGAACAGTTGATTTTTCCCAGATTACTTCCGTCAACCTGGATGAATATATCGGAATGGACCCGGAAAGCCCGCAGAGCTACCGCCAGTATATGGCTGACCGTTTCTTTGATCCGGCAGGGATAGATAAAACAAAAACGTATGTACCGTCTGGATTAACCAAAGCAGAAGATGAGATTGCGCTGTTTAACGAAAAATTGTACGCAGATAAGATGATAGATTTACAACTGTTAGGAGTTGGTGTGAGCGGGCATATCGGATTTAATGAACCCGGAGAAAAGCTTACATCAGGAGTACATATTGAAAAATTGGATGATAGCACCATCGCTGCAAACTCCCGTTTTTTTGATTCACCGGATGATGTGCCGAAAGAAGCGATCACAATGGGCATTGGGGACATCATGAAGGCTGAAAAGATTGTATTGATTGCCACAGGAGAAAATAAGGTTCCAGTGATCAAAGCTCTTCTTACAGATGATGAGATTACATGCAAAATACCGGCAACCATGCTCAAGATGCACAGAGACGTCACAATCGTCATCGATGCAGAGCTTGCCAAAGCTGCCGGCTATCAAGCCTAAGTCATAGAGATCTTGTCAGAAGCCTCTCGCACAGGCTTCTGACAGAATCAACATTTGAAAGATAGGGAATTGAATATCAATTCCATATGATATCTCAAATAAGTCTAACATAGAAAGCCACTACAATCAATACTTCTAAAAAAGGAGGACGGCGAAAATGATATTTCCACATGTGGGAGATCAGTTCCACCTGGTCTATGGAAGAAATCTTTTACCTGAATTGACAGCTGATTTAAACAATTATCTTGTCGTAGCCGACGGATTTGTCTATGAGAAATATAAAGAACAATTAAAAAATAACCATCAAGTTTACATTGTAAAGGACGTTGAAGTTTCCACCCTGGAACAGGATATCAAGGAATATGATGGAGTAGATACTGTTGTTGCAATGGGAGGGGGAATGGCCATCGATGCCGGAAAGTGGATGGCGGAACATTTGGGTAAGAAAATTCATAGTGTTCCGACAGTTCTGTCTGTCAATGCGGCATTCTGTTATAAATCTGCCATGAGAGTGAAGAATGTCGTTACATACATGGGACGTATTTTTCCAGAAGCGATCTATATTGATTTTGACATTATTCAAGGGGCTCCAAAGTACTTAAACATTTCAGGTGCGGGTGATCTGCTGGCGTGCCTGACTGCCTCCTATGACTGGAGACTGAACAGTATGGTAACAAAAAGCCATAGGTTCTCACAGGAGATCTGCGATGGTGCCCAATATCTGCTTGGAATGTTATCTGAGAATATTGACAACATCCGTGAAGTCAATGATGACGGAATTTATTTTATGTGTGAGGCCTTCCGCTGGGTGGCTGAATACAGTGCCAAAATGAACCATACGATGTGGGAAAGTGCCAGTGAGCATGCGTTTTTTGACAATATGGAGTATGTGTGTAAAAAGCCTTTCCTGCACGGGCAGATCATCGGCCTGACAGTCTACTTTATGTCCTTATTCCAGGACAACCAGCATGAGAGGGCGGTCATGATGCTGAAACGTTTGGGAATCGATGTGACTCTGGAAGGTCTGGGAATCACTGAGGACCAGCTTTGCACCGGCCTTCTGACGCTGCGTGATTTCACAGAGCGGGAGGGTCTGCGTTATACCATTATTAATGCGAAGCCTATCACAAAAGAGTGGGTTGACATGGCGGTCGCAAAATATAAAAAGGACTTCGGTATCGTCTCTGACGGTCAGACTGCTGACAAGTGCACAGCTTAATGTTGTACTCGTAAAACAATTCTTAAGGGGGCGCTGCCTGCCCCCTCCAAAAGCAAAAGGAGGAAAAATATATGCTTACACAACTTGCATCAGCGGCAAATGAAACGGCGTTTCAGCTTCCAGGTATCATTACAGCATTCGTTACCGTGGCAAAAGGCCTGACAGGATTCTTTAAGGCTGCAGGAACTACGTTCCTTGATAACATGCTCGGCATCCTTCCGATGGCACTGATCGCATTGACTGTACTTAATGCGATCGTGAGTTTGATCGGTGAGGAACGCTTTGATAGGTTCGCGCAAAAACTGACGGGAAATTTCTTTACACGATATACCATTCTCCCGTATCTAGGGAACTTTTTTGTGGGCAGCCCGATTGTATTTACGTTCGGCCGTTATCTGAAAGAGAAATACAAAGCCGCTTTCTTTGAGGTGGCAAACCGTACCAACATGGCTCCGATGATGTGCCTGTTCCCGCACGTAAACCCGGCGGAAATGTATGTTTGGCTGGGAGTCTATGAGGGAGTTGTCAAGATGTATGGGGCACAGGCTGGAGGCGTTCTGGCAGTATGTACCTTCTTGATCGGTCTGTGCACCTCCTCCCTGATCGGGCTTACAATTGAGAAAGTCAATGGAATTCTTGCAAAACGCGAAGGGATCGACTGGGAAGAAGTGGAAGCCAGAAAACACGGAGAAGCATACTAGGATACAGTACTGTGTTTCATTCATCTATCAATTATACAGGAGGTTAAAGAAATGGGAAAAGCTATCGTATCAAAAGGAGGCGGAGGATTCGGTACTCCGCTGGAAATAAGCGCAGAAGGTAAAAGAACAAAGGTTGTATGTATGACCGGTGTGGGTATCCATCCATTGGCAGAAAAAATTGCTGAGATTATTGGTGGAGAAGCTGTGGACGGATTTCGCAAGCCAGTTCCGGATGCTGAGACTGCATGTGTCATTGTAAACTGCGGGGGCAGCCTGCGGCTTGGGATGTTTCCCAAAAAAGGTCTCAAGACGATAAATCTAAATCCCACAGGGCCAAGCGGACCATTTGGGTCATTTTGCAAAGAGGGGCTTTATGTGTCCGGTTCTACTGTAAAAAATGTCACCGCTGAAGATTGAGTGTGAGAAAGGGGAAAAATTATGAAAGCAGTTTCTAAATTTATGACAACAGTGGCTTCGGCGATCGGAAAATTTGTAATGACAGTTGTACAGGCGGCCAGGAATTCATTTAAGCTCTGTCTGGAAACCATCATCCCATTTCTGATTTTTGTGTCCACAGTATTTACGCTGATCACGAGTACAGGGGTTGGAAATATCATAGCAAATGCGCTGTCAGGACTGGCGACATCTCCGGTTGGGCTGGTTGTCATGGGCCTGATCATCACATTTCCTCTGATCTCTCCGATCATCGGACCCGGAGCAGTTATTCCGCAGGTCATTGGTGCGCTGATCGGCGGTCTCATCAGTACAGGTGCCGTGCCGCTGACGATGGCGCTTCCAACGGTATTTGCGATCCATCAGCCTTGCGGAGCAGATTTTATCCCAGTCGGCATGTCACTTTGCGAAGCAGAACCAGAGACAGTAGAAGTCGGGGTATCCGCTGTATTATTCTCTAAATTTTTAGTAGCGCCAATTGAGATCATCATTGCTGTTATCATCGGTCAGCTGGTATTTTAGGAGGGGAAAGCAGCATGAAATTTGAGACAAAGATTATAGGGATTGGAGCACAGGCACGTGAATTCAAGGGTGAAAACATGCTGATATTCTTTGGACAGTGCGCAAATGGAGGACTGGAAGATTACAGCGTGCTCATCACTGAGCCTAAGAAGCCGGTTTCCATTTGTCCGGGAGATACTCTATGTATTGGAAAAAACAGCTATCCAGTCACTGCGGTGGGTGATATAGCATCGAAGACATTTTCAGAGCTTGGGCATTGTACAGTCCGGTTTGACGGGGCCAAAGAGGCCGCGCTTCCAGGGACTGTACATGTCGAAGGAGAATACCCGGACTATCAGACCGGCGATCCTGTGAGTATAGAATGACAATAAAAAAGGTGCCAGGCATGTGATTGGCACCTTTACCTATCAGCGGTAGGATTTTATTTCAAGCAAATATTTTTTTGGATTTTTATGGGAAAGAGTATATTCAAAAGGGCGGCCATCTGAAAGGTAGGCGATCATTTCGATCTTAATGACGGGTTCATCCTTTCGGAGTTCTAATGCATCGGCAATCTCTTTTGGAGGAAGAATGGCATCCACGGTCTTTTCTGCCATGGAAATCTTCATTCCCTTTTTTTCCATAAAGCTGTAGATAGAATCAACTAATACCTCACAGCTGGCATCTTTAATCGCAAACGGAGCATAGTAGGAGTAATCATAAATGATTGGATCACCGTTTTTATGGCGCAGACGCACGAGGTAGTAAACGGGATCCCCCACTTTCATCTGAAGCTTTCTGGCTACAGTCTCAGATGCTTCCAGGATCTCGAAATCAATCAGCCTCGTGGAGGGGTTATCCCCTGAGGAACGGAGGTCTTCCGGAAAACTCTGAAGAGAATCCAGAGACTTGTGCAGGCGGCGGTCAGCGACAAAGGAGCCCTGCCGTGGTTTTCGGTAAATGATACCTTCATTTTCCAAATCTGATAGTGCCTTTTGGATGGTGGGGCGGGAGAAGCCAAATTCTTCGATAAGATCGCGCTCAGAAGGCAGTTTTTCATTGGGTGACATCTTGTCAATTTTTTCTAGAATACAGTTTTTGACCGACATAAATTTTCGATTCATTCACAATCCTCCAAAACGGAAATGTTTCTTTGTCTTACTTTAAATGCAGTCCTCCGGTAATGCTAAAATATGTGATGGAGCAGCCTCTTTAGATTAAAAAATATACATCTCAAGCACATAGTATGTCCATATTCATCAGATTAAAGACTTTGAGAAGGAAAAATGGTAAAAAATTCTTAATTTTTGCCGCTTCATTATACTATATCTCCTAACAAAAATCCAGACGTTTTAAAGAAAGCGAGGAACATTGAAGTGTATCAATTAGAAAATGAAGTATGCCGCATCTCGATACTAGAACATGGCAGCGAGCTCTGCGAAATGTACGATAAGACCAAAGAGCGTGAGTACATATGGCAGGCAGGCCCGGTGTGGCCGAAGCACAGCCCTCTCCTGTTTCCTTCCATCGGCGGCTTCTATGACGAAACCTATGCGGTGGGTGAGAAAACTTATAAAATGGGAGCACATGGTTTTGCCCGTGATATGGATTTCACCTTAGTGCATATAGACAACAGCGAGATCGTGATGCAGCTTACGAGCAGCGAGGATACCTATGCATCTTACCCCTATCGTTTCTGCCTGCAGGTTTCCCACCGGCTGGAGGGAAAGAAGTTGACGGTCACATGGACAGTTCTCAATGCAGGGTCCAGCACCATGTATTATTCCATCGGCGCCCATCCGGGATTTCAGCTGGCGGAGAACACTGGACTTTCCGATTACCGCCTGATCTTTGACCGGGCATTGGACTTAAACACACACCGGGTGAAAGGCAGGCTGGTGACCAGAGAGACATACCCGGTGGCAAAGCAGGCAGGGGAGCTTTGGCTCACCCCTGATCTGCTCCGGAAGGATGCGCTGGTCTTTGAAGACGGGATTTCGTCCATGACGTTGGACTGTAAAAAGGCAGATTATCACCTGAAAGTGTGTTTTCCGGGATTTCCGGCAGCGGCTGTTTGGACCATGCCGTCCGCCATTGATCAGGCGGAATATTTGTGTATTGAGCCTTGGTGCGGCATCAATGATTTTGTCGGGCAGGGAGTGCAGGATATCCGGCATAAGTACCTGATTCAGTCCCTGGATGCGGGGGAAAGCAGCAAGCGGTCTTATACGATAGAGATTTTATAATCCTCAAAAAAGGGACAGTCCCTGCTTATATGCAGGTTCTGTTCCCTTTTTCAGTTCCCTCTTCTGAGGATCCAGCTTCTCTCTGGAGTACCAGGTCGGGAGCGATCTGCAGGTTTTCCCGACCCTGTTCTAATCTTGTTTTTTTCATTTTGCTGCCTCTTTTGCACATAAACAAATAGGGATTGCAGAGACTATTTATATGAAACGAGAGATTGAAAATATAAAAAATAATCAAACAAATACAAACCTAAAGATCGGTACCCACCTCTCTGTGGCAGGCGGATACCAGCGGATGGCACGCAACGCTATTGAGATTGGCGCTAATACCTTTCAATTTTTCATCCGGAATCCAAGAGGGGCAAGGGCGAAAAAGATCAACATGGAAGAGATTGGAGAGTTCTTGGAAATTCTAAAAAAGAATGAATTTGGGTCATTTCTTGCCCATGCTCCGTATACCCTAAATCTCTGTTCTTCAGACGGACATCTGAGGGAACTCTCAGCCCAGATGCTGAAAGAAGACATTCAGCGCATGGAACTTATGCCGGGGAACTTTTATAACCTGCATCCGGGGAACCGGTTAAAACAGTCTTTGGAGACTGCAACCGGACAGATCGCGGACGCACTGAACTCTATTATGTTTCCGGAGATGAGGACTGTGATTCTTCTGGAGACGATGGCGGGAAAAGGAAGCGAGGTAGGCAGAAGCTTTGAGGAATTGAAGGGCATTCTGGACCGGATTGAATTAAAAGACCACATAGGGATCTGTATGGATGCCTGTCATCTCTGGGATTCCGGATATGATATTGTGGATCACCTGGAAGAAATACTCAGCCATTTTGATCAGATCATAGGCCTGGAATTATTAAAAGCATTTCATATCAATGACAGCATGAATGTGAGAGAAAGCCACAAGGACCGGCACACGGTGATCGGCAGCGGACACATTGGCAAAGAGACCATTTTAGATATCATAAACCATCCGGCGCTGTACCGGCTGCCGTTCATTTTAGAGACACCGACAGATCTTGCGGGCCATGCAGAGGAAATCAGGTGCTTAAAGGGAAAATATAGGTGGAGCAGAATGACATAAAGTAAGTACTCCGTATCCTCTTCTTTTCAATTGTCTCACTGTGTTTTATAATAAAACTGTCGGATAGGAGGTTTTTATGAGAATCGGAGAGACGGCGCAAGGGATGATCAGGAAGATGAAATGTGAAGACCTGGATCCAGTCATGGACATCTGGCTGGCTTCTAATCTGGATGCCCATGATTTTATTTCACATGATTATTGGAAAAGGAATTACAGTATAGTCAGAGAAGCGATCCAAAAAGCCGATATTTTCGTATACGAAGATAAGGATGGAAAAATAGCAGGATTTACAGGAGTGACGGACGGATATCTGGCAGGGATTTTTGTGAGAAGGGATAGGCGATCCAGAGGGATTGGAAAAGCGTTGCTTGATTATTGCAAAAGGAGAAACCCAAAGCTCACCCTTCATGTATATAAAAAGAACTTGGCGGCATACAGATTTTACAAAAGAGAAGGTTTTTTGGAAGAAGGGATCCATAGGGAGCCTGTCACAGGAGAGGAGGAATACTGTCAAGTATGGGAGGAAAAATCGGTTTAATTATATGTTATGCTGTGGGGATTTTTTTTCTTCTTCCGTTTGGTATAAAGGAGAAGAAGTTCTTGCGTTGGAAGAAAATGTTTATGGGCCTGATCCCTTTGGCCGGAGGCCTTGCGGGAACCTATGCTCTGTATATGGAAGACACAGAGCTTTTGCATGCGCTGCTTTGGTGTACGGTTGGAGTTGAGGGCATCTGTATGAGTATCTTTGATCTAATCAAGATTCGTATGTGTGGGACTCAGATTTATGGGACATTTATAAAAAGCCGGGAATCAAGAAGCAATAAAATGCAGACGGTGATACCTACATTCCGATATACTTATGGCGGTGTTTCTTATGAAAATGAAAGCAATGAAGAAGTTCCATTGAATATGGCAAAGAATTATGAGAGCGGACATACATATCCCATTTATATCTGCGAAAATGAACCGTATCTTTATATCACAGACCGCAAAAATTATGGACTTATCATTTTCCAGATTATCATTGGAATCTTTATCATTGTCACAGCGTGGCTGTAAATGGAAATGCATAGAAGACGGCAGATGGTTTCGCCTCATTTTCTTTTTTCAAGTAGAATATAATCGAGAGAAACAGTAGAAGGAGGAAACATCATGGGAGAATTAAGAAAACTGCCGAACATTGGTGAAAAGCTGGAGGAACAGCTTAATGAAGCGGGAATCTATACCAAAGAACAGCTCATAGAGACCGGAAGCCGGGAGGCGTGGCTGAAGATCCGGGCTTTTGATGAGTCTGCGTGCCTCCACCGCCTGTGGGGGATCGAGGCCGCCATTGAGGGAGTGAAGAAAAAAGATCTGTCCCAGGATGTACGGCAGGAGCTGAAAGAATTTTTTAATGGTATAAAAAATGAACATTAGTATTGTGTCAGAATTGTTCATTGTAATTTCTGGCAAAGTGAAATACAATAGAATCGTTATTCTAAATTTATAAAGGAGAGAATGTTCATGAATCTGATTGAAATAGTAAAGGCTGCTGTCCTTGGTATTATACAGGGTATCACGGAGTGGTTACCCATCAGCAGCACCGGCCACTTGATTTTGTTTGACCAAATATGGCCTATGGCATCGAGCCCGGAGTTTTTTGAGGTATTTAAGGTTGTGATACAGTTTGGATCAATACTGGCAGTGCTTGTGTTATTTTTCCATAAACTGAATCCCTTTTCGCCCCGGAAAAGCAGACAGGAAAAAAGGGAGACATACAATCTGTGGAAAAAGGTTATCGTCGGGTGTATACCGATCATCATCGTGGGGCTTCCGCTAGATATGGTACTGGAGGATTATCTCTCAGGAGTCTATGTGATCGCCGCAACCTTGATCCTCTATGGTATCGCTTTTATTGTTATTGAGAGCAGAAAGAGGCGCCCGTCTATGAGTTCTCTGAAGGAACTCACTTATAAAGCCGCATTCTTTATCGGCTGTTTTCAGGTGCTGGCGGCGATACCGGGTACATCCAGGAGTGGTGCGACAATCCTGGGAGCGGTTCTTTTGGGATGTTCACGTTATGTTGCCAGTGAATTTTCGTTTTTCCTGGCTGTTCCGGTCATGGCAGGAGCCAGCGGGCTCAAGCTCATCAAATACTTTCTTAAGTCAGGGATGTTTTCCGGGACGGAGTGGATACTCCTGCTTGTGGGAACTGCGGTATCTTTTGTGGTATCCATTCTGGCCATCCGTATGCTTTTGAGCTATATACGCAAGCATGACTTTAAGATTTTCGGTGTGTACCGGATTCTGCTCGGTATCGTAGTTATTATTTATTTTGCAGTTTTATCATAACTGGATATAGTGGTTGCCTGCAGTCCGCAAAATTGTGTACTGCAGTTTTAAGGGTAGAAAAAATTCCTCCTAAGATTGATTATTTCCTGCCAGAAATGAGGAAAGAGGCCAAGTCCTAATCGGAGGAAAAACTTATGCAGGATGATACCTTTTGTCTTGTGTAACATCCTGCGTAAGCAGAAATTACATATTTTAATGGCTCTGGGATTGAGGATGACTTTCTCCAAAATCCCGAGTGAACATATCACTCTTTTCCACAAACTCTTCCATGGTTTTAAACCCAAGGCGGTGGAGCAGTTCCATCACGTAAGGATTGTCAAGAGGTGTTCGGTAAGGAGCTTCTTCCCCGTATTGTTCCACGTTGGATTTTCCTTTTTCTTTGTCGATGATAATCTTAGGACCTCCTACACAGCCGCCGTTGCAGGCCATTCCCTCGAAGAAGTTGGCGTCTGTCTCTCCCTTTTGGATTTGTTCGATCATTTTCCGGCACGCCGGTACTCCGTCGGCCTGCTGTGGATGGACAGGGACTTCTCTTCCGGGATGGAGTTTTTCCACTGTGGATTTTACGGCTTCACTGACACCGCCTGTGTGGGCGTAGATTCGGCCGGCTCTGGAGGAGTGTTCCCGGTCGTTTTCTGCCAGTTCTTCCGGATGAATGTCTGCTGCGTCGAATATATCCTGTACTTCCTGGAAGGTGAGCACATAGTCCACCGCATCTTTAATATCTGGTTCCTTGGCCTCTTTCTTTTTTGCCATACACGGCCCGATAAAGACGGTGACCGCCTCCGGATGGATCTTTTTCACTGTCCGGCCGGCTGCGATCATAGGGGATACGGCTCCCGGCACATGGGGCATGAGCTCCTTGTAGATTTTACGGATCATGGCGATCCAGACAGGACAGCAGCAGCTTGTGAGCTGGAAATCGTCTTCCGTATTGATATGCTTGTCAAATTCCAGTGCCTCTTTTAATGTCAGGATATCAGCAAATACGGCGACCTCCACCATACCTTTAAAGCCGGCGGCTTTCAGGGCGCTTCTGAGCTGACCTGGAGAGGCATTTTCATACTGTCCCACAAAAGCCGGGGCAATCAGTGCATACACATCTTTTTTTTCATTGCGGATCTCCTTGAGTACCGGAAAAATATCCTTGCTCTCGGAAAGCTTATCCAGGCTGCATGCCTCGATACAGACACCGCAGCCGGCGCATTTGTCCGGATCAATGGTAAGCTTTCCGTCTTTTTCTTCTATGGCGTCAAAGATACAGCTGTTTTTGCAGGCCCTGTCATAGGCGCATTCCTGGCAGGAATCCGTGTGGATGACCGGAGCATACTGGTCTGGGTTTAAGAGACAGTCGAGATGGTGCGGATCATAATCCTCATCGTTGATGTCTTCGTCTTTCATCTGGTTTCTTAATAATTCTTTATATAATTCCTGAAAAGTCTTCAATCTGTTTCCTCCTGTTCTGAAAAAGCAGCGGTTATTCTGCGTTCAGTGCCGCCATGGTGATATAGTTATACGGCTGGTTAAAGTGCGGGAGGAAGAACAAGTCAAACAGTTTTAACTTATCAATGGTGACTTTCTCCTGTATCGCCATGGAGAATAAGTGGATGGACATGGAGATATCGTAGTCAGAGCAAAGCTGGGCGCCCAGGATCCGCCGGGTCTTCTTGTCATAGACGATACGGATGACCACTTTATAATTGTCCTTTTCCATGAATCCGGCTTTCTGCCAGTCCTCATAGTCTGTGGCGGCAGCATCAAAACCAAGTTTTTTTGCGCGGTCCAGGGAGAGACCTGTGCTTACCATATTTAAACCCCAGATACTGATGCCGTTGGAGCCCTGGACTCCAGGAGATTTCAGTTCCGTGCCGCAGGCATTGTGGGCCGCGATGATCCCGGAACGGACCGCATTGGTGGCCAGTGCGATATAATCGGTATCCTCGATGGCGTTGTTGTACACGGTAGAGCAGTCTCCCACGGCATAGACATCCGGATGGCTTGTCTGCTGCATAAGATCCGTCTCATAGGCTCCGTTTTTGTTAAACTGTCGAAGCTGGCCGTTTCCAAGTTTTGTATTGGGACGGAATCCCACACAGAAGATGACCATATCCGCATCATAGCTGTTTTTATCTGTAATGACCTTTTCAACCCTCGTATTTCCTTCCAGGCGTTCCACTTTTTCTTCAAATGCCAGGTGAATTCCGTGGTCAGAAAGCTGTTTTTCCATACGCTTGCAGAACATCTCGTCATAGTAGGCAGAGAGGCAGGTCTTGGCGCAGTCGATCAAAGTCACTTCCCGTCCATTGCGCTGGAAAGCCTCGGCAAGTTCCACTCCGATATAACCGCCGCCCACTACAGCAACCTTTTTAATGGAGGTATCTCCGAGCTTTTCAATGACCTCCTGGGCGTTCTGGTAGAGCTTTACAAACTGGACGTTGTCAAGACTCATGCCCGGAAGCTGGGGTCCTACAGGGGTTGAACCAGTGGCAAGGATCAATTTGTCGTAAGAGTATTCTTTGTCTTTGCCGGACGCATCTTTTACATAGACAGTCTTTTTATCAAAATCAATGGAGTTGACCGAGGTCTCCATATAGATTTTGGCTCCCTTTCCTTCAAGGATCTCCTTACTGGAATAAAACAGACCGTCAGGACCTGAGATCTGTCCGCCAATCCACAGAGCCATCCCGCATCCTAAAAAGCTGATGTTGGAATTGGCGTCAAATGCGGTGACATCCACATCTTTATAATGATCCAGAATTGTATTCAGTGCCGCGGTGCCGGCATGGTTTGCGCCGACGACAATAATTTTGTTTGGCATAGTCCTAATCTCCTTTGATTCAAATAATATTTCTTCTGGTATTCAGTATTCCAAAAAATAAAAAAATTATCTGTGATTTGGAAGAAAAGGTGATAAGATGTTTGTTTTTTTAGCTTTGGGCAAAACTTAAGACAATACTTTTAGTAAATATAATCCTCAGGAGGAAACAGTTTATGCTCATTATAAATGGCAGGATTCTGCCGATGACAGGGGAAGAAATCAAACAGGGATATCTGAGTACAGAAGGGAAATACATCAAAGAGCTGGGCAGCATGGAGCAGGCGCCCAAGCCAGAGAACGGCGAGGAAGTGCTCGACGCTGCCGGCGCCTGGGTTATGCCGGGACTGATTGATGCTCACTGTCATGTAGGCATCATCGAGGAGAAACGGGGAGAGGCCGGCGATGACTGCAATGAGGTCACAGACCCTGTCACTCCTCAGATTCGGGCTATCGACGGCGTCAATCCCATGGACCCTGCCTTTCATGATGCGATCATTGCAGGGATTACCTCTGTGATGACAGGACCGGGAAGCGCTAATGTGGTAGGAGGCCAGTCTGTGTTTATGAAGACGCACGGACGTTGTATCGATCAGATGGCAGTGCTTGAACCGGCAGCCATAAAAACAGCGTTTGGAGAAAATCCCAAAAACGAGTACGGCGGAAGGGAGCTGATGCCTTCCACCCGAATGGGGACGGCAGCAATTTTAAGAGAAGCTTTGTTTCAGGCGAAACAGTATCAGCAGGACAGGAAAGCAGGGAAACTGGAAAAGAAAGATTTCCGCATGGAACCGTGGATACCGGTTCTGGAAAAGAAGATACCATTAAAAACCCATGCCCACAGGGCTGATGACATCCTGACAGCGATCCGGATCGCAAAAGAGTTTGATATTGATCTGACACTGGACCACTGTACGGAAGGACACCTGGTGGCGCAAGAGATCGCCGCATCCGGCTTCCCGGCGATCATAGGACCGGATCTGACGGCAAGATCTAAGATCGAAGTACAGAACATGAGCTTTAAAACCAACGGGATTCTGGAAAAAGCAGGGGTGCTCACAGCCGTTATGACAGACCATCCGGTATCCCTGATCCGTTATCTGCCTCTTTGTGCGGGATTGGCGGTGAAGCAGGGGATGAGCATGGAGGGAGCGTTAAGGGCCATCACCATCAACGCCGCAAAGATATGCCGGACAGATCACAGGGTCGGAAGCCTGGAGCCTGGAAAGGATGCGGACATCGCTGTCTTTTCCAGCAACCCGGTCAACACCCTGACAAAGACTATATATACAATCATTGACGGAGAAGTTGTTTACCGGGAAGGAGATCACAGCTAAGGTTTTTAAATTCTTAATTTAAGAACCCTTTTCTCCTTGACATTTAAATATTACAGATGTAAGATTTGTAAAACAAGAAAAAGGAGAGCGTCAATGAAGCAGAATATTTGGCTATTGATCTTAATCTTAAGTCTCTGTACACTGTCAGCCTGCGCAGAGAAAAAGACAGACAAAAATGAAACAGTCAGAGAGGAGCTTATTAAGGCTGCAGGCAGTTACCGGGATATTTATATAAAGGCGGAGAAGGGCAGAGGGAAGAATACTGTCCTGTCTGAAAAGGAAGTTCACAGGATCGTGGACCAGCTGGGCAGGAATGGGTATACATCAGCCTGCATGGGAAATGACTGTAATATGAAGAACATACAAAAGGTAACGAGAGGGCTTAAGAAGGCCAAAGAAGGAAAGAAAGGACAGGCTGTATTTTACTGTGTCACTTCATCCGGAGGCCTTCATAGGTACGAAATGAAGTTTCAGGGCAAAAAAATGAGCGTGACCGATGCTTATCTGGACTGGGATAAAAAGCAGCAGCCGGCTGTCTCCTATATAGACACCAAAACAGCTGCCAAATGGGAGTATACAAAAAAGGGGTGGCTGATCTGGGAGACGGTTCCCACAGAAAACGAGGAGATGGATACCCACTGTATGGTCAGGGTGCTGCCTCTCAGTGATGACTGCCGGAGGCTTAACAGAGAGTACATAAGTCCTGTGGGATACCGGGGAAATAACCTGTTTCTGACGGACTGGGACAGAAAGAATCATAAAAACTTGTACTTAAATGATTTGTATGAGTATTTTTATTATATGAAGCATCACCGATACTTTCAGGATGACAACAGCGTGGACAGGATAACGTCTGAAAAGTTTGAAGCTGTTATGCAGGACTATCTGCCGTTTTCAAAAAAGGAAATCAGGCAGTACGCAGATTACAGTGAGAAGGACAGCACTTATCTGTGGGAGCCGTTAAGGGGCTGGAATCTGACTCCCCAGTCCATGCCAGTGCCGGAGGTTGTGGACGTTGAACATAAGGGGGGAGGTATGACAGTCCTGACGGTGGATGCTCTCCTGAAACAGAAAGGTACAGACCAGGCATTTACACATCAGGTGGTACTGCAAAAGCAGAAAGATGGCAGGGTTTGGTTTGTCAAGAATACCATCATTTCTGAACACAGGGATAAGATGCCGGCTTATCAAAAAAGGAACCAGAAACGGCATCCAGAAGCATAGAGAAGATACACAGATAAAGGCTATCGGAGAATAAGAATATCTGATATAATAAAACAAATGAAAAGAGGCCTCTTCCGCAGGAAAATCTGCGGCGGAGGTTTTCTTTTCCGGAGTGCAGCGATGATAAGTCTCTTCAGGTAAGGAGTGAACGGTATGGAGATATCAAAAACCAAGATTATTTTTTTCAGCCCTACATACAGCACAGAGAAGATCACAAAGCTTCTGGGGAATGTCTGGGGAGAGGAGTCGTGCGAGGCCATCGACATTTCACGTTACCCAGATGCCGGAAAGCATTATGAATTTCAAAGCGATGAGATTGTCTATTTCGGCGTCCCATCCTATGGGGGACGCGTTCCGGCTCCTGCGGTCCAAAGATTTCGTAACATGAAAGGAAACGGGGCACCGATCGTTCTTGTGGCCGTGTTCGGAAACCGTGATTATGACGATACCCTGTTGGAGTTAAAAGACCTGGCAGAGGAACAGGGGTTTGTCCCGGCAGCGGCAGTGGCGGCGGTGGCAGAGCATTCCATCATGCGGCAGTATGCGGCGGGAAGGCCGGATGAGCTGGATCAAAAAGAGTTACAGGAATACGCGGAAAAGATTCAGGCGAAACTCAAAGCAGCAGAGGAGCCCAAACAGCTGAGTCCGTTGTCCGTAAAAGGAAACCGGCCGTACCGAGAATACAACGGGGTCCCTATGAAGCCGTCTGCCGGTAAGCAGTGCACAAAATGTGGAGTCTGTGCAGTACAGTGTCCAGTGGGAGCGATTTCCCCGGAAAAGCCGGATGAGACGGACAGAGACAAATGTATCTCCTGCATGAGGTGTATTGCGGTATGTCCGCAGCATGCCCGGAGTGTCAGCAGGCCTGTCCTGATGGCCGCGTCCATGAAGCTGAAAAAGGCCTGTGCCAATCCAAAGAGAAATGAGTTGATGTTATGAAACCGGAATTGATCTTGTTGGGCACCGGAAACGCCATGGTCACCAAGTGCTATAACACGTGTTTTGCTATACATCATGAGGACGAATATCTCTTGGTGGATGCCGGTGGAGGAAACGGGATCCTTGCTCAGATCGAAAGGGCGGAGATACCGTTCGGGCAGATCCGTCACATGTTTCTGACTCATGCCCACACGGACCACATACTGGGAGCGGTGTGGATGGTCAGAAAGATTGCATCCATGATGATCTCTGAAACATATTACGGACGTTTTACGATTTACTGCCATAGGGAGGCCGCTCATATCTTAAAAGAAATCTGCCGTCTCACCCTTGCCGGAAAGTTTTTAAGGCTTCTGGACAGCAAGATCCTGATCCAGGAAGTGGAGGACGGAGAGAAGAGGGAGATGTCCGGATTCACAGTCCGGTTTTTTGATATTCAGTCTACGAAGGCCAGACAGTTTGGATTCCGGGCAGACTGGCAGGACGGGATCTCTCTGGCATGCCTGGGGGATGAGCCGTATAACAGTGTCTGCAGAGCTTACGTGGAAGGTGCCGACTGGCTGATGTGTGAGGCGTTTTGTCTGTACGGCATGCGGGATATATTCCAGCCGTATGAAAAGCACCACAGCACGGCGTTGGATGCGGGCAATCTGGCCGAGAAACTGAGGGTTAAGAATCTGGTGCTTTATCATACAGAGGATACCGACTTGGCAAACAGAAAAAGGCAATATACAAAAGAGGCAGAACTGATATTTTCAGGAAATGTTTTTGTGCCGGATGATCTGGAAGTATTAAAGCTTTGAAGACTGGGCTCAGCAGCTTAAGTTGTTCAAATAGTGGCGGAAGATTTTTGCATGTATCTTCTCGTCCATAGCAATACGATTCAGCACGGCACAGACAAACTGATCCTGTATCTTAGAGGCAGTCTCCAGATAAAAGTTGGCGGCTGCCTCTTCTGCTTCTACGTTGTCCTTCATGGCCTTCCGGATATTGTGTGTGTAGCCGGGAGCATTTCCAGTCCAGCATTGGCAGGTGTCCTGCGCAAAACTGGGGTCACCGCCCAGAAGTGTCACAAGGGTTCCAAGCATCTGCAGATGGTGCATTTCTACGTTGGCGATTTTTGAGATGGTTTCGGCCAGGGAAGCATGCTTCTGAAAGAAGATCCAGTTCTGATAAATATATGTGGTGATCGCAGTCAGCTCACTGGACTGGGCTCTCAGCGCAGGCACGATCATGTCAGCATAGCGTGGGTTTCTGCGTGCAACTTTAATAGGCGGATAAGGACGGGAGTCAGTGACTGCCGGTTTGTAAGAATCAGAAAATGTCATAAGAAAAATTCCTTTGCTGTTTCAGTTGTTTTTATAGTATGCCAAGGCAGGGAAACAGTGAATCTATGTTATGAGTTATTTACCACTATTTAAGTCACGCTTTTGAAATGCGCTCCTCCAATAGTGGCAAATAACTTTGGTAAAGCGGCTCCTTTTGCTTCTATCATTTTCGTTTTGTGTGTTTTCTCTAAACGTTACAAATTCGTTCAGGCTTACTGACAGTTCGTTAGAGAATAGATGAAATTTATAAAAACAAAAGGTGCCCTTCTGGGTATAATAAAACGGACTGAAAGCAGATGTGGTGTTGAAGGAGGATAGGGCGTGGAAGACAAAACGGCAGGAGAAAATGTAAAAATTGAATACGATAACAGAAATCTTCTAGGTGAGACTGTGGTCATCCGTCTGGATGAGGATTTCACAGTACTCAGCGGAAGCCCGGAGTTCTTTCTCTCTTATGGAAAAGAGGAGCGGTTCCAGGAGGACGGAGGATACAGTCTTTATGATGAAGACCGGGGCTGGGTCATGGACATGTTCTATGAAAAGGCTGCAAATGGTGATCCGGTCAGTGCGGAGTTCCGTCTGAAGACGGCCTGCAATTCCATCAGGTGGGTGCACTGTGAGGGCAAGAAGACTGGCGAGGAAAAAGGATATCCTATCTATCAATTCGTTGTATTCGACGTGACGGAGCAGATTCAGAAACAGCTGGAGTATCGTCTTGCGGCGGAGAGTTCTGTGGATGTCTTGTTTGAGTACCTGCCAGAGAAGGATACACTTACCAGCCATGAGAGCCAGAAGATGGGCGGCAGAGAATATACGATTCAGGGATATATGCAGAATCTGAAGGGGTTGAAGATCGTTCATCCAGATGACCAGAAACTGGTGGAGGACATGATGAACGGAAGGATCAACAGTGCCCAGATCCGCATTAGGTACCCAGAAGAAGACAGCTACACGTGGACGCTGATGCAGGGGGATGCCCTAAGAGAGAATGGAAGGGTCCAAAAGGTCATAGGAACCTTAAAAAATATATCCGATGAGATGGCAAGGGCTCAGGAATTAAAAAAACTGGAGAGGGAATCCCAGATCATGGCCGCCAGCATTCTTACCATGTACGGAGAGCTGATCGTACTAGACTTAAAGACCAGAAAGTACATGGTGCACAAAGCTGACGATTCCACGCAAGCAACTCTGGAGACAACACAAGCCGCAGATTTTGCGGAGGATAACCGGAAATATGCCATGGCTTTGATTCACCCTGAGGACCGGCAGAGATTTTTTGATTTCTTTAATCTGGACTTCATGAAGGAACAGATCGATCTTGGACAGAGAAAGTTCTTTACACAAGTCCGGAGAAAAAATGGAGCTGGAGAATACCGGTGGTGCGAGATGATCGGAACTGCCATAAAAAATCATGAGAATGACGAATATAATATACTTCTAACATTCCGGGACATCGACGAGTTAAGACAGGCGAAACAGGAAAAAGAGCAGGCCGAGCACAGGTTTATCTCGGCAGTTAATGCATTTTATGACGCGATTTATGAGTATGAACTTCACACAGGGGAGATCCAGGTCTGGAAGGATATCCCAAGCGATGAAAAACCGATGATCACCAAGCTGATTAAAAATGGGGTCATGGATGAACGGCAGTATGGAATTCATCCGGATTACTATCAGGAGTTTGATGAAAAGCTTGGAAGAAAAAGTCTGATCCACTTCTTTGAAACCGGACAGGAATCTGTGTCGTCCGAAACCCTGTACCTATGTGAAGACGGGGCCTACCGATGGTATGATACACAGATCCAGCTATTAGACCGGGATGCGCAGAAGACCCGTGTCATGGTCTGCTTTAAAAACGTGGACGATGTGAGGAAGGAAGAAGAGAGGAAGAAGGAAGTACTAAGAGGAGCTCTTGCCCTGGCGGAAGAGTCCAACAACGCCAAATCAGATTTTCTTTCCAGGATGTCCCATGATATCCGTACGCCGATGAACGCCATCATTGGGATGACGGCCATCGCCGAGGCAAGTGTGGACGATCCGGGACAGGTCAGGAACTGTTTACGTAAGATTCATGAATCAGCAGACTTCCTGCTGGCTCTGATCAACGACGTACTGGATATGTCAAAGATTGAGAGTGGTAAGATGAACATTGTCGCTGAGCCGTTTTGGATCCGGCAGCTGATTCGTGGCGCGGCAGATATGTGCCGGGAGCAGTCAGAACAAAAAAAACAGAGGCTGCTCTGCGAGACAGGATCCGGCACTGATCACTGTTATCTAGGGGATACCCTTAGACTGAACCAGATACTGATGAACCTTCTAACCAATGCTGTGAAATATACAGGTGAGGGAGGAACCGTCCGGGTAAGTGCAGAGCGGATCCGGGAAGGCCGGAAAGCGGATGTCATCAGGATCAGGGTGGAGGACAACGGTATCGGTATTTCTGAGGAATTTCAAAAGAAGATCTTTCAGCCGTTTGAGCAGGAAGATGCGGGGGCAGGCAGGGTATTTGAGGGCAGCGGTCTCGGGCTGTCTATTACCCAGAATCTGGTTCATCTGATGAACGGTCAGATATCCCTGACCAGCCGTCTCGGGGAGGGAAGCTGTTTTGATGTAACACTTCCAATGCTGAAGGCTGAGGAAGAGGAGAAAATCCCAGAAGATGGGGAGACAGAGACCAAAGAGAAATTCCACTTTCGGGGAGAGAAAATCCTGATCGTGGAGGATAACGAACTGAACCGGGAGATCGCAGTGACGCTGCTTGAGATGGCCGGACTGGAGACAGAAACTGCTGTAGATGGAAAAGATGCGGTAGACAAGTATACAGATTCTGATATAGGATACTATCAGGCCGTATTAATGGATATACGGATGCCGGTGATGGATGGGCTGGAGGCTGTCAGGCGCATCAGAAACCTGAAAAGGGAGGATGCGGCGGTACCGGTGATCGCTATGACCGCCAATGCGTTCAGAGACGAGCAGCTTCAGGCGGAAAAAGCCGGCATGACCGCGTACCTGACAAAACCTGTGGAGGCCAGAGTGCTCTATAAAGTCCTTTGGAAATGCCTGGGGTACTGACTGTGAAGGAACCTTGTGGAAAGGCGCTGCATATTATAAAAGCATTGAGATAATAAGGATGTAGAGGCACATGAAGCAACTGAAAATCGAACAAACGGCAATGAGAGTTTCCGTTAACAGCATTCTTGTAAACTTGGTTTTGTCTGCATTTAAGCTGTTTGCAGGAGTGGCGGCCAGATCCGGTGCTATGATATCGGATGCAGCCCATTCCGCATCGGATGTGTTCAGCACTGTCATTGTTCTGGCAGGCGTTGCTATGGCCTCCAAGGAAGCTGATGAAAAGCATCAGTATGGGCATGAACGGATGGAATGTGTGGCCGCGATCCTCCTTGGGGCAGTGCTTTTTCTTACCGGGATCTTCATAGGGGCCGCCGGGCTTCAAAAGATCTTCGGAGGTGGCTATGATAAGCTCACTGTGCCGGGAACTCTGGCCATGGTGGCTGCCCTAATCTCTATTGCGGTCAAGGAAGGAATGTACTGGTATACCAGAAATGCGGCAGTGAAAACAGATTCCGGGGCACTGATGGCAGATGCATGGCATCACCGCTCAGATGCACTGTCCTCCGTGGGAAGTTTTATTGGTATCCTGGGTGCGAGGATAGGTTTCCCGGTGCTGGATCCGCTGGCAAGTGTAGTGATCTGTATTTTCATTATTAAGGCATCCTACGATATTTTTGCAGATTCTATCTGCAAGATGATCGACGAATCCTGCAGCAGGGAGACTGTGGAACAGATGAGACAGGTCATCTTAAGGCAGCCCGAGGTAAAAGGAATTGACGATATCCGTACCAGAAAGTTCGGGGCCAGAGTATATGTAGATGTGGAGATCTGTATGGACGGCTCTCTGACCTTAAAACAGGCTCATGAAACTGCGGAGAAAGTCCACCTGAAAATAGAGGAAAATTTTGCACCAGTGAAACATTGTATGGTACATGTAAATCCCGTCAAGAATGAGGATGGGGGAATAAAAGAGGAAAAGACAAAATGAAACTGATTTTATCATACTTGAAGAATTATAAAAAGATGTTCGCGCTGAACGTATTTTCGGTCTTCGGTTTTGCCCTGGTTGAGCTAGGGATACCGACCATCGTGGCGTGGATGATCGACAGGGGCGTATCGGCAAAAGACACAACGTTTATTTTTCAGATGGGAGGGGTGATCCTCTTAGTCTCCCTTCTGGGGACCGCAGGGACCATTCTTCTCGGCTACTGCTGTGCTTATCTGTCCACGTCCATCACACGGGATATCCGAAATGATATGTTTGAAAAGACACAGGAATTCTCGCACAAAGAATTTAAGGAATTCGGCACTGCATCTCTGATAACCAGGACAACCAATGATGCTTTCCAGATCCAGATGTTTTTAAACATCCTGTTTCGGACGGCACTGATGACTCCTGTGATGACAGTGGGGAGCATCGTGCTGGTGCTGAAGGCATCCTTAAATCTTTCGATGGTCATTTTAGGGACGATCCCTTTTATCATCGTGGGAGTCATCATTGTGGCAAAACGCTCGGAGCTTCTGAGCGAACGCCAGCAGTCCTCGCTGGAATGGATCAACCGGATCTCTAAAGAAAATATCAGCGGGATTCGGGTCATCCGTGCGTTTACCAATGACCGGCATGAAAAAGAACGGTTTGACGGGGCAAATAGTGCTTATATGGGATATTCCAAAAAGCTCTTTAAGCTCATGTCTGTGACACAGCCGGCCTTTTATTTCCTGATGAATCTGGCTGGTATGCTCATCTACTGGATTTCCAGCGTTATGATTCAGCAGGGAGGGCTGAATATCGGACAGCTGGTAGCCTTTATGGATTACCTGTTTCATGTGATGTTCTCTATTATGCTGTTCTGCCTGGTATTTATGATGTATCCAAAAGCCGCTGTCAGCGCAAAGAGGATCTCCAAAGTATTTGACGCAGTGCCTGCGGTGGACGGCAGTCCAAATGATACGGCTGGGAAGATCCCTGTTGATGAGATTCAATTTGACCATGTGACGTTTGCATATCCTGACGGAGAAGAGGCGGTGCTCACCGATGTATCTTTTACCGTGAAAAAGGGAGAGACCATTGCCTTTATCGGCAGTACAGGTTCAGGAAAAAGTACACTGATCAACCTTGTGCCGCGGGCCTATGATGTATCCGGCGGAAGGGTGTTGGTCAACGGAAAAGACATCAGGGAGATGGACCTTAAATCCCTGAGAAATTCCATCGGTTTTATCCCGCAGAAGGCGCTTCTTTTCTCAGGCAGCATTGCGGATAATTTGAAGTTCGGAAAAGAAGATGCATCCATGGAAGAGATGGAGGAAGCTGCACGGACAGCCCAGGCCTATGATTTCATCATGGAAAAAGGCGGGTTTGAAGTCCAGATTACGGAGAATGCCACAAACGTATCCGGAGGGCAGAGGCAGAGGCTTTCCATCGCCAGGGCGCTTGTGAGAAAACCGGAAGTTTATATATTTGACGATTCTTTTTCTGCACTGGATTTTAAGACCGACGCAAAACTGAGAAGAGAACTGAAAAAGACACTGGGGAACGCTATCATGATGGTGGTGGCTCAGAGGATCACCAGCATCATGGATGCGGATAAGATCATGGTGCTCAATGAAGGACGGGTCGTAGGATCCGGCACCCACAGGGAGCTATTAAAGAGCTGTAAGATCTATCAGGAGATTGCCGCATCCCAGCTGGATAAGGAGGAACTGGCCGATGATTAAAAAACTGAAGCAGGCAGGAGCGGTCCTTAAGAAATTAAAACCATTTATTGCTCCATACAAATGGGGGTTCCTTGGGACTGTCGTGACGGCGGTCATCAGTGTGGCCGCCATGACATCGGCGCCGAGGATCGAGGGAATGATCACGACCCAGCTGGCTAAGGATGCATCGGACATCGCGGGGAAGATCCCCGGGGCAGGGGTCCATTTTGATGTGATCCTTAAGATTCTCCTGATTCTGGCCGTGATTTATATCATTAAGATGGGAACACAGATCATCAGCATGTTCCTGCTGACCAATTCCATCCAGAGTGCCATGCATGATATGAGGAACGCGGTGCAGGATAAGATCCGAAGGCTGCCGGTCAAATATTTTGATACCCACAGCTTCGGGGACACCTTAAGCCGGGTGACCAACGACATTGATTCTGTGTCTAACGGACTGCAGCAGAGTTTCATCCAGGTGGTCAGCGGCGTACTGACCCTGGTTCTGGTCCTTGTGATGGTGTTTACCATCCAGCCGGTGATGGCATGGCTGGTGGTTCTGATCATCCCTGTCAGCATACTCATCAGCATCGCTGTGGTAAAAAGGAGCCAGAAACAGTTCAAGGCCCAACAGGATTCGCTGGGAGAACTGAACGGAGCCATCACGGAGCTTTACACAGGATACAATGAGATCCTTTTGTTCGGCAGGCAGAAGCCTTCCCAGGAGCGGTTCCGGGAGATTAACGGAAGACTCCAGAAACATGCGCTGAAGGCACAGTTTATATCTTCCATTATGAGCCCGCTCATCTCTCTGAGTGTTTACCTGTGCATCGGCGGCGTGGCAGTTTCGGGCACAGTCTTTGTAATCCAGGGGATGCTCACGGTGGGAAATCTTCAGGCATTTATCCGTTATATCTGGCAGTGCAACGAACCTCTCTCTCAGGTGGCGCAGCTTTCCGCCCAGATCCAGGCAGCTTTTGCGGGTCTTAAGAGAATATTTGAGATCTTGGATGAGCCGGAGGAAGTCCCTGATCCAGATCCAGGCGTCCAGTTGACACAGATCAAGGGAAATGTGGAGTTTGACCATGTATCCTTTGGATACGGAGATACACCGGTGATCCGGGACTTGGATATCAAGATCAAGAACGGGCAGATGGTGGCCATCGTGGGTCCTACAGGAGCGGGAAAAACGACCATCATTAACCTTCTGCTCCGGTTTTATGACACGGACAGCGGAAGGATCCTGATCGACGGTGTGGACATCAGAACCATGAAAAGGGAAGATTTAAGGAGCATGTTCGGTATGGTCCTCCAGGATACCTGGCTTTTTTCGGGAAGCATATATGAAAATATCAGATATGGAAGACTGGACGCCAGAAAGGACGAGGTGATCGACGCGGCCAAGACGGCCAATGTCCACCACTTTATCCGCACGCTTCCAAAAGGATATGATATGGAGATTGATGAGGAGGGCAGCAATATCTCCCAGGGAGAGAAGCAACTGCTGACCATCGCGAGGGCTGTGCTGAAAGATCCTAAGATTCTGATCCTGGATGAGGCCACCTCGTCCGTGGATACAAGGCTGGAGAAAATGCTGCAGGAGGCCATGCACAAACTTTTGGCAGGCAGGACCAGCTTTGTCATCGCCCACAGGCTCTCCACCATAAAAAACGCAGATTTAATCCTTGTTTTGAAGGAAGGACAGATCGTTGAGACCGGCACCCACCAGGAGCTTTTAGAAAAGAAGGGATATTATGAACAATTGTACCACTCACAGTTTTCCGTGTGATTTATGAGCACCATTTCTTGTCTGTACACATACAATATTGTGAAGGTGATTGATTTATGATCGCTTTCATATACCAGACAAGAGAGGACGAAATTATGGCGGATAAATGTAATAAATATCATTGTAATCCTAATCCCTGTGGCGGAGGATGCACACACTGCGGCTGTAACTGCGGCGGCAGCGAACCAGCGGATCCCACACCGGATCCTGGTTTAGGATTTGGCTCCCTAAGGGGAACCACGATAGAAGTACCCGGGGCAGAGCTGGAGAGCATGCCGTTTAATTTGGCTGGACCGTTATCAGATACGGTGACAGTCAGTCAAAGCGGCAATGGGTTAGTAGTCGGAGAAAGCGGGGTTTATCAGATATCTTTATCAGTCAGCGCCGAGGCTACAGCCGAGCCGGATGCGGATCAACCATATTTGACCGCGTTGATTACAGTCAACGGAGATGCAGCTTTCGGCGATATCTCCACTTACTTTATGATATTAAACCGGAGCAGTTCAACGTTTGTCGTTCAAGCTGCCTTGTCAGCCGGAGATGAAGTGGGAGCAGGCATCAGTTCAAATTTCCTTCCCTTAGGATATATGAACCGCTCCTTATCCATTGTAAAGCTCAGCAATTAATATAATAAATACGGGGCTGCCCACTGAAAACAAATTGTATTCAGTGGGCAGCCCCGTTTTTTATTCCATCGGAAAGTTCTTCGAACCTCCCTATGGAACAAAAAAGCCCTACGGGCATTATACACACAAATGCGTGAAGAAATTATTTGACTACGTCAAATCGCATTTGGCGCGTAAAGCGGAACAAGTCCCTCGTGATTGAGGGATTTAGGGAGTTGAAGCGGACTTGTCCGCTTTCGTTTCGTTGTAAGATTATAGAAGGCTGTTTAAGACCTTCAGATGTTTGAGGGCATGAAAGATGCCGTCCTCTTTAAAGTGCCGAGTGACATAGTCGGCGGCTTTTCTTGCGGCGCTGGTTCCGTTCTCCATGGCAACCGCAGTCCCTGCAGCTTCAAACATATGGACATCGTTGTCCCCGTCCCCGAAAGCGTAACTGTCATCCTGGGAAAATCCAAGGGCATTGGTCACGTAGGCCACGGCATGTCCTTTGTTAAACGAGACGCTGGACACATCGGCGGAGCCGTCAAAGTGATCATTGATGATATACTTGCCGTCAAAATTCCGCTTGATGGTCTTTAAGTGATCTTTATCCTTGTAGATAATGTCAAACGCATAGGCCTTCACATCGTGGATATCCCACTGGTTCTCATGGATGACATCGATGGATTCATAGGGTCTTGTATGTCCGTACAGGTAAAGAGGGTTCCCGTGGTAAACGATGCCGTCTCCAAGAAGGCAGTAGGCACACTGGGAGGCTTTGCACAGTTTGATGATCTCTTTGAGTTCATCGATGGTGAAGCTGTTGTCCAGCAGGATGCTGTCGTTATGTTCTATGCGCCTTCCGTTGGCAGCGATAAATCCGTCTGCAAGGCCGGAAAACATGCGCCTTATATATCCCGCAGGCCTGCCAGATGCGATCATGACAGTGTGTCCATTGGATCTCAGCTCCCTAAGGGCCTTTTTGTTCGAGGGAAGGATACCTTCCTGGTCTGCAAGTGTCCCGTCGATGTCAAAAAATAATATTTTATTGGACATAACATGCTACCTCCATTCTGATTGCAGATATTATACCATATATGAGGGGAAATGTGCCACTTACCAAGCAATTTTAACCTGTTGGCTGTTTTGCGTGTACAGCGGGGCAGGCTCTGATATAATGAAAGACGTGGAGATGAAAAGATGAAGATACGAATTGAGATTGACGAAAATTTAGCGGAAGAAGAGGTCGTCATACGGTGCCAAAACCTGGATGATAAGATCCGGAAGGTACAAAACGCGGTCCAGGAAACCGTGTCCAAGATGCAGACCATCGTGTTTTCCAAAGGTGAGCAGGAGTATTATTTTCCACTCTCCAAGGTCCTGTTTTTTGAGACAGACGGAAACACCATCCATGTGCATACGGCGGATGATATCTATGAGACAAGGTACCGTCTGTATGAGTTGGAGGAGATGCTGCCGGGTTCTTTTATGAGGATCTCAAAGTCAGCAGTGGTCAACACCCATAAGATATATTCTATCAGCCGGGGATTGTCTGCTTCAGGCGTTATACAGTTTGAGAACACACATAAGCAGGTTTATGTATCGAGGCTTTATCTGAAACCGTTAAAACAAAAATTAGAAGAAAAGAGGATTGGGAAATGAAAAAAGAAAAGATTTTTTGGGGATTATTTTTTATTCTGGGAGCCATATTCATTCTTTGCAGCAGATTGGGTTATCTTAAGGATATCAGCGTCTTCAGCCTTCTGTTGACCATATTCTTTGCGGCAATGCTGATCAAAAGCCTGCTGCATCTGGAGTATACAGGGATTTTGTTTTCTATCGCGTTTATATGTATCATTTATGCCAGACCGCTTGGTATCACTGCCATTACACCTTGGCCGGTGCTGGGAGCTGCGCTGCTTGGAAGTATTGGATGCCATATGCTGTTTCCTTCAAGGCACAGAAGATGGAAGGAATGGCACAGCGATGAGCCGTTTGAGTCAGTCATTGATGAGGACGACGGAACCTCGGTTTATCACAGGACGTCTTTTGGCTCCACGGTCAAATATGTGAATTCTGATGACTTTAAGTATGCCAGACTTGACGCCAGCTTCGGAGCTATCAAAGCGTATTTTGACAATGCCCAGGTTAGAGGCGGTAAGGCGGAGATCAATCTGGATGTCTCTTTTGCGGGTGTGGAGCTTTATATCCCGAAGCATTGGACGGTGATCAACAACGTCAGTGCATTTGCCGGCGCTGTGGATGAAAAAAACAGAAGCCAGAGCGATGGGACCGTCAACGTACATCTGACAGGGGGGATCAATTTCGGAGGAGTTACGGTCATTTATGTGTAACAGAGTAGCTTTTTCTGCCTGCATTCCATTATTTTTTAAATAGGGTAAAAACAGCCGTGTGATCCGGCTGTTTTTTACGTTTATCTCTAAGATTTATGTTATACTTAACAATATAGTGGAAAATTTTAGATGAATCATAATCGGAGTGTAATATCGGGGGAAGAATCATGGCAGGAAGAGACACAATATTAATCGTTGATGATATGGAGATTAACCGTGTCATATTACGTGGTGTGTTTGAGACAGATTATAATCTTCTGGAGGCAGAAAACGGGCAGCAGGCACTGGTCCTGTTAGAACAGTATCACGCAAGGATCGCGGCTGTGCTGCTGGACCTGGTCATGCCGGTGAAAGACGGATATCAGGTACTAAAAGAGATCGGACAGGACGGCTTGCTCTCAGAATTTCCAGTGGTGGTCATAACGGCAGAGGATTCCGTGGAAAATGAAGTTCAGGTCTTTGATCTGGGAGCTTCTGAGATCATCATGAAACCGTTTGAGCCACATGTGGTGAAGCGGCGTGTCCAGAATATTGTGGAGCTGAATCTGCACCGGCTGAATCAGGAAGAGCTGATCGAGGAACAGGCGGCAAAGCTGAGGGAATCAAATTCTGCTATGATTGACGCACTGTCTTCTATCATTGAGTACCGCAGCGCGGAGACAGGACAGCATATCCGCAGAATCCGTATTTTTACGGAGGCACTGCTGGAGGATGTGGCGGTCAGTTACCCGGAATACGGTCTGGCAGATGCCGATATCCAGATGATCGTCAGCGCCTCCTCCATGCACGATATAGGCAAGATCGCCATACCTGACGCCATTTTAAATAAACCAGGCCGACTGACAAAAGAGGAGTTTGAGATCATGAAGACTCATTCTGTCAAGGGATGTGAGATTCTTGCGGGGCTGGACCGGATGAGTGACCGGAAGTATTTAAGATATGCCTATAATATTTGCCGGTACCATCACGAGCGCTGGGATGGAAAGGGATATCCTGACGGGCTTAAGGGAGACAGTATTCCGATCTGTGCCCAGGTGGCGGGGATCGCGGACTGCTACGATGCTCTGACAACAGACAGAGTGTATAAAAAAGCCATTGCGCCGGAGCAGGCGTTTACCATGATACTGAATGGAGAGTGCGGAACCTTCTCTCCCAAACTTCTAGAGTGTTTTAAAAACGTAAAGGATATTTTTGCCCAGTATTCAAGGAAATATGCGGACAAAATGATTTCCAGGACCGATACCCTAAAGCCGGAACCCTCATCAAAGGCAAACTATGCCGAGGCCATGGATACGCTTCAAATGGGCCAGGCCAAGTATTTTACCCTTCTGCGGTATGTGGATTCAACTGTCATGGAAGTGGACATCGGCACTGGTATCTATCATATGGTGTATACAGCGAATGGGAATTTCAGCGCTCTGAAAACGGGAGATGGGTTTGAGGACAGTATCAGGAACTTTGTCAAAGGCTCCCTGCACCCGGAGGACCGGAACCATGCTCTTGACTTCCTCGGCCCAGGATTGGAAAGGTTTTTCGAGGACGGCTTATTGAAGGAGAGCAGGAAGTTCCGTGTTTACAATGAGAGCCTCAGGACATACAGCTGGTGTGAGTGTACCCTTATGAGGGTTTCCGACGGTCATCCTTTTCAGAGAAAAGTGCTTCTCATATGGAAGGACATCCGTCATTCGGATGAGGCGGGGGAGCACCAGGCTGTGCGTATGCCGGGAGTGGGAGCCATTGGACAGACGCTGGGAGGGATACAGCAGTGTTTGAATGATAAGTATTTCACCTTGCTCCAGATCAATGAGGGGCTGGAAAATCTGCTGGGATATAAAGCGGCAGAGATTAAAGAGAGATTTCACAGCCGCTATCTGGAACTAATTTATCCGGCAGACCGGGAGGAAGTGCTGGAACAGGCGAAGAAACAGCTGAATGTGGGAAATGCCATTGAACTGGAGTACCGGGTGGTGGCAAAGGACGGCCAGGTCATATGGGTCCTGGATAAAAGCCATCTGGTCACAGGGAGCGATGGCAAAGAGCATATTTTCAGGACTCTGATCAATGTGACCCAGTCCAAGCAAGCTCAGGAGGAACTGAGGCTGACGCTGGAGAGGCATAAGATCATCATGGACCAGTCTAATGACGTAATCTTTGAGTGGGATATGATAAAGGATAAGATGCTGTACTCGTCCAATTGGAAAAAGAAGTTCGGCTATACACCGGTCATGGATGAGGCCAGCACCAGGCTCCTTACACAGTCCCACATCCATCCGGAAGACCTGGAGCCGGTGGAAAAACTACTCAGCCAGATGGGCGGCAGCATGCCTTACGGGGAGATAGAGTTCAGGCTCGCGGACCGGGAGGGGAGCTACCGCTGGTACAAAGCCAAAGCTACAGCCCAGTTTGACCGGTCAGGAAGGGCATTTAAAGCTGTCGGTATCATGACGGATATTGATGCTGAAAAGAGGGCGTCACAGGAACTGGAAGATAAGGCTTCCAGAGACGAACTTACCGGGCTCTATAACAGGAGCACCGCCAGAAAGGAGATCGATCACTATCTTGAGAACAGGAATCCTGAGGAGATGGCGGCCATGATGATCATCGATGTGGATGATTTTAAGATGATCAATGACCGGTATGGACATATGTTCGGGGATGCTGTGCTTCAGGAGACTGCATCGGTGCTCACAAAACTTCTCAGAAAAGAGGACATTATCTCCAGGATCGGAGGCGATGAATTTTTAATCTTTATGAAAGATATAAGAACAGTAGATATATTAAAAAACAGGGCGGAAAAGATCAGGGACTCTTTTCAGTCTATGTTCCAACAGGATAGGACCCCATGTGATTTTTCCAGCAGTATTGGCATTGCGTGCTGCCCGGAGGACGGCACCAGCTTCGAGGAGCTGTTCAGGCGCAGTGACCTGGCACTCTATCACACAAAGTCCAAAGGGAAAAATGGCTATTGTCTGTTTGACAGCTCGCTGACAGAGCAGAGACTTGGATTTCCTGAGCCGGCGGCCACGGCCAGCACAAGGATTGATCCGGCCGGGGAACAGGAAAAGAAGACGGATGACCTGATCGAGCAGATCTTCCGAAAGATTTATGAGGAGAAAGATCTGGAGAGGGCAGTAAGTTCGATTCTTGAGATGGCGGGATCGCGTTTCAGTGTGAGCAGGGCTTATATTTATGAGGAGTCTGAGGATGGAAGCAGTTACAGTAATACATTTGAATGGTGTAATCAGGGAGTTGATCCCCAGATGGGGCTCAGGCAGAAGATTTCATATAAGATGCTGTCAAACCAGTACAAGGACAATTTTAACGAGAACGGGATCTTTTACTGTCCCGATATCTCCTTGCTGCCCCGGGATCAGAGGGAAGTTCTGACCCCTCAAGGGACTAAATCCACCCTTCAGTGTGTCATCAGGGACGGAGGGGTCTATAAAGGATTTGTGGGCTTTGACGAATGTGTTATCAGAAGGATGTGGACAAAAGACCAGATCAGTGCATTAACGCTGATCGCAAAGCTTCTATCCATCTTTCTGCTGAAAAAAAGAGCTCAGGATCGAGCGGAAGAAACAGCGTTCAGTTTAAAGACAGCGCTGGATAACCAGAACTCCTGGATTTATATTATCGACCCTGACAGCTACCGGATGAGGTATATTAATCAAAAGACATTAGAAATTGCACCGGACGTGAAAACTGGAATGTACTGCTACGAGGCATTCTTTGGACGGACAGAACCATGTGCGGAGTGCCCTGCAAGAAATATCAGGGAGACCGGGAACAAAACAATAGAGGTTTATAATCCAGTCTTGAAAGTTTGGACAGTGGCGGATGCATCCCTGATTCGGTGGAGAGAACAGGATGCGTGTATGTTATCCTGCCATGATATTTCTCGTTACAAAGATAGTTAAAGGAGAACACATGATGCCAAGAGATCATATGCTGCATCAGGCAGAAGCTTTTGCAGATCAAATATTAAAATCATATTTTTGCGAAGCGGACGTGGAGTTTTTGATATCCACATTTGCGGAGGATATTGTCTGGCTGGGTGCGGGACCGCAGCAGCAGGCAGAAGGGAGAGAGTGTGTGGCGGACTGTTTCCGGTCAGGAAAGGATCAACTGGTGCGCTGCAGGATGTTCGGTGAGCGGTATGTATCCAGAAAGGTATCAAAAGATGTGGTCCTATGCCAGGGAGACAGCTGGATCGAGCCGCAGGAAGGCACCGGACTTTATTTTAAGACACACCAAAGGGCTACATTTTTGTTTCGCAAAAAGGGGGAATTCTTTGAGACCCTTCATATCCATAATTCTGTGGATTACTCAGATATCCAGGAGGGGGAGTTGTTCCCGGAAACTGCCGGAAAAGAAGCTTTTGACAAAATGAAAAGCGAGCTGGAAGAAAAGGAACAGGAATCTGAGAGAAAGACCAGATTTCTCGTGCAGCTGTATGATTCCCTTCCGTGTGGAATCATACAGTTTACGGCGGATCCTTCACACCGGGTTGTCAGCTTAAACCGTATGGCATGGGAGTTTTACGGCTTTTCATCCGAGCGGGAATACAGGGAGTCGGTGGAAACCCCGTTTTGCCTGGTGTTGGATGAGGACAGGGCCAGGATCGAGGAGATGGTTGACAGCCTGAAACTAAACGGGGGGATCGTGCATTACACGAGGGAATGCCGTCCTCAGGGCGGGGACCGCCTAAGTGCATGGATCAATGTGGTTATGGAACGTCTGATCAACACAGAGGGAACAGAGGTGATCCAAGCAATCTATACGGACGTAACGGAGACAAAACTTCTGCAGAAGGCGCAGGAGAGAGAACGCCTGATTGAAAATCAGTGTCTCAGAGCGGCTACCTGCACCGCATATCCGATGATCATGAGCATCAATCTTACCCAGAATACATACAACTGTTTTATTGAGACGCAGACCTGCCCGTTTGACGACCGGAGAGGCAATTATGAGGATATGTTTGCAAAGATGCTGCCCATGGTTTATCCGGCTTACCGTGAAGATTACTGTTCCGTTTTTTCTAAGGAGGCAATGATGGAGCGGTTTTCACAGGGAGAACAGGAGATCTATATGGAGTTCCGGCAGCTGGGAATTGATGGTGAATATCATTGGATTTCTGCCCACATGATCAGTGTGGACAATCCTGTAAATGACGATATGCTGGTGATCCAGCTGGTAAAAGTGCTGGATCAGCAAAGGGTGGAAAAGGCAAGGCAGGAACAGCTTCTGCGGGACGCCCTGTCCTCTGCTGAGGAAGCCAGCCGGGCCAAGTCAGATTTCCTGTCACGGATGAGCCATGATATCCGTACACCGATGAATGCCATTATCGGGATGACCACCCTGGGGCTTTTAAAGCTGGATGATCCGGTAAATGTCAAGAACTGTATGAGCAAGATCGACGCATCCTCCAAATATCTTTTGTCGCTGATCAACGATATTTTGGATATGTCAAAGATCGAGACCGGTAAAATGGAGATTGTCAAAGAAAAGTTCGAGTTTCAAACATTCTTTGAGGATCTGGTGAAGATTATCTATCCTCAGGCTGTAGATTTGGGAATCCAGCTGGAGATCTACCACAAAGAGCCCTTGGAAAGGTACTATATGGGCGATGCCCTGCGGATCAAACAGATTCTCATGAACTTGCTGTCCAACGCATTGAAGTTTACTCCGGATGGAGGAAATATTACAGTTTCAGTGGAAGAACAGAGACGTTCCGGTGGATATGCATACTTAAGCTTCCAGGTGAAGGATTCGGGAGTGGGCATTTCGGAAAAATTTATGCCGAGGATCTTCCAGCCCTTTGAACAAGAGTCCCCGGAGGGGGCAAGAAATAACGTAGGAAGCGGACTGGGGCTTTCCATTGTTTATAATCTGGTGCAGATGATGGGCGGGACCATCGAAGTGGAAAGCCAGAAAGGGAAGGGAACAGTATTTCTGTTTACTCTGCCGTTTGGGCTGGTCAGTGATGACCAGGAGGCCGAACGGGAACGGAAGGCAAGGGAGCTGTTGCAGGACATGAAAGTCCTGATCGCGGACGATGATATGTCTGTGGGACAGCAGGCAGCCCAGATACTTTCCGGCATGGGGGCAAAGTCTAAATGGGTAGAGACAGGCTGCCAGGCGGTAGAGGAAGTAAAAATGGCTATTGAGAAGGGAGAATACTATAACGTTGCGCTGATTGACTGGAAAATGCCGGAGATGAACGGAGTTGAGACAACCCGCCGCATCCGGAAACTGGTAGGGCCTGAGACTATGATCATTATCATATCTGCCTATGACTGGACGGGAATCGAGGAGGAGGCCAGGGAGGCAGGGGCAGACTGTTTTATATCTAAACCGTTATTTGAATCCACACTGTGCCAGGCATTCAGCAGCCTTCGTTCATGCGCTGAGACGGTTCATGCGCCGAAGGTCCAGAACCAGAGTCTGCAAGGAAAACGTGTCCTGATCGCAGAGGACAACGAGATCAACCGGGAGGTGGCCAAATCTCTGCTGGAAGCATACGGTATTGCGGTGGACACAGCTGAGAACGGAAAGATCTGCGTGGAGATGTTTGAGAAGGCCCCGGCAGGATACTATCTTGCAGTGCTGATGGATATCCGTATGCCGGTCATGAACGGGCTGGAGGCCGTCAGGGCCATCCGGGATCTGGGGACCGAGGAAGCCGCGAGGATACCGGTCTTAGCCATGACAGCCAACGCATTTGAAGAAGATAAAGTGACAGCATACAAAGCGGGTATGACAGGCTATCTTGTGAAGCCGCTGGATATCCAGGTCATGCTTGAGGAATTAAGGAAACTTACTGGCATTTAATTTGGAAAGGGTGATGAGAAGATGGCAGTAATTGGTGCATTTATGGTGCCGCATCCTCCGCTTATAATTCCTTCGGTGGGACGCGGAAATGAGCAGGCGGTACAAAAGACTGTGCAGGCATACAAAGAGGTTGCAGAAAGGGTAGCCGGGATGGCTCCGGAGACGATCGTGATTGCTACCCCGCACTCTGTCATGTATACGGACTACTTTCACATTTCTCCGGGGACAGAGGCGCAGGGGGATCTTGGACAGTTCGGGGAGAGCAGCACCCGCATTCATACGGTCTATGACCGGGAATTGACAGACACTATATCTGGTCTGGCAGTAAAAGATGGTTTCATGGCCGGAACGGATGGGGAGCAGGAAGCGCAGCTGGACCATGCGACAATGATCCCACTGTATTTTATCAACCAGAGATATAAGGATTATGAAACCGTCCGGATCAGTCTTTCTGGGCTTTCTTTGACCGATCATTATACGATGGGACAGTATGTCAGGAAAGCTGCGTCTCAGCTTGGCAGGAAGACCGTGTTCATTGCCAGCGGGGACCTGTCACACCGTCTATTGGATGACGGGCCTTATGGATTCTGCAAGGAAGGCCCGGCATATGACCAAAAGATCATGGAAGCCATGGGCGGCGGAGATTTCCAGAGACTTTTTGAATTTGATGAAGAATTTTTAGAGAAGGCCGGGGAGTGCGGGCACCGTTCTTTTACGATCATGGCAGGTGTTTTGGACGGAATGGATGTGAAAGCAGAGAGATTGTCCTATGAAGGTCCTTTCGGCGTAGGGTATGGAGTCTGTACCTATGAACCGCTGGGAGAGAATCCGGAACGAAAGTTTAAGGACAAGTATCTGGAGAAGCAGCAAAAGAAAGCAGAGCAGAGACGGGCCAGAGAGGACAGTTTTGTACGGCTGGCAAGACTGTCCCTGGAGTCCTATGTAAAGAACGGGACAGTCATTGGAGTTCCGAAGGACCTTTCCCATGATCTCCTGAAGGAACGGGCCGGTGTTTTTGTCTCACTGAAAAAAGAGGGCAGGCTCCGGGGATGCATTGGCACCATCTGTGCCACAAAGTCAACGGTGGCGGAGGAGATCATATGGAACGCAGTCAGTGCCGGGGCCAGGGATCCCAGATTCTCACCGGTAAAAGCAGAGGAACTTTACCAGTTAGAGTACAGTGTGGATGTCCTGGGAAAGACCCAGAAGATAACATCATTTGAAGAATTAGATGCTAAAAAATATGGTATCATCGTTTCGAGGGGAGGAAGGAGAGGCCTTTTGCTGCCGAACCTTTCCGGAGTGGATACTGTGGAGGAACAGATTGAGATCGCAAAACAGAAAGCTGGGATCGGGGAAGAGGAATCGGTACAGATAGAGCGGTTTGAGGTTATAAGGCATAGGTGAGAAGATGAAAGAGACATGTACAGTATGCATGCACCGCTGCAGGTTAAAGCCAGGGCAATTCGGCCGGTGCGGAGCCAGGAAAAATGTAAACGGTATGCTTGTTTGTGAGAATTACGGCAGAGTGACAGCTCTGGCGTTAGACCCTATTGAGAAAAAACCGCTTTCCATGTATCATCCCGGCAGCCTCATACTGTCTGTGGGCAGCTTCGGATGCAATCTAGCCTGTCCGTTCTGCCAGAACTTCGATATTTCTATGAAAAACGCAGACCAGGCGGAGACTGTCTTTCTGTCTCCCGAGAAACTGGCCTCCAAGGCATCAGAGCTTCGGAAGCGTGGAAACATCGGGGTCGCCTACACATATAACGAGCCTTTGGTCGGGTACGAGTATGTACGGGATGCGGCAAAGATCGTCAGACAATACGGGATGAAAAACGTTCTTGTGACCAACGGGGCCTTCCCGGAAGCTGTAGAAAATGCAGTGCTTCCTTATATGGATGCAATGAATATCGACCTGAAAGGGATCCGGCAGGAATATTATAAAAAGCTCGGAGGAGATCTTGAAACTGTTCAGAGGTTTATCAGAAGAGCCGCAGATCATTGTCATGTGGAGCTGACGGTTCTTATCGTTCCGGGTGAGAATGATACCAGGGAGGAGATGGAAGAGATGGCCGCATGGATCGCTTCGGTGGATCCTGAGATCCCTCTCCATGTATCCAGGTTTTATCCGAGATGGAGAATGATGGACCGTGGTGCCACGGAAGTTCAGCAGGTGTATCGGCTGGCAGAGACAGCGCGCACCTGGCTAAAATATGTATTCACAGGGAACTGCTGAAGGAACAGCGGGACGGCAAAGCGTCCCACTGTTCCTTTGCTATTACAAAATCTTGTGATGATCAGCATCCGTAAGAGGCGATGCTAACGGATCCCACGATGTTGAATGGTTTTGATGATTCAGGATAGCTTACATGGAAGCCTAAAGAAACAGGGAGCGATAACGCTTGATCGGTAAGAAAGCAGGCAGAGGCAGACGCAATACCGTCTGAGTTGGCAGGAGCGAAAGATGCATAAAGCAGGGCGTCAGTTCCATTGATGCACGGAAGGATCCGGAAGTATTTCCAGCTGCCAGGACTGGCAATAAAGTGATAGCTTACAAAGTAGAAAGAAGACGGCATCAGTATGGCTGTCCCGGCATCTGACTGTCTGACCTGTCCTCCGCTTTCAAAAACAGGAAACAGCGGAAGGAGGCTGCCGGAAGAAGTATCGGAATCTACGCTGTATTGGGCACAGGAAGCAATATGGCTGCCTGTGGATTGGCTGGAGACAGAAAAATGGTTCAAAACATCACATCCAGAATTTGTCTTTCTATTATGTTATGTTCCCGTGGCAAATGTGTGAAACATTTCACGGGGCAGAAGTGGAAAGTATACTGTATACTGGTGGGAAGGACACAAGTTCTATGGTAAAATAAAGAAAAGGGAATGTTCAGTTTAGAAACGAGGTGCAAGATGGAGCAGAAAAATGAAATGAAGTGGACCATTCTGAAAAGCTCTGCACAAGGCCTGTCAGAGTGTCTTCACTGTTACACAAAGAGCCAGCTTTCGGAGACAGCCTCTTTCTATGGGCTGGATGGTTCACGGTACAGGAAGGCGGAGCTGGCGCAGAGGCTGGGTTCTGAGATTCTGGATCAGATGCCGGCGGTTTTAAAGTACAGCTCGTCAGAGGATCTAAACGGCTTGAAAGTGCTGCTGGAGGAGCCGGAAGGGGCTGAGGGTCCAGAGGTATGGACCTACCAGAAAAGAGGATGGCTCTTTGTATTTGCGGAACAGGGTGAAAGGTCCTTTGTTGTTCCGGACGAGGTCAAGGCCAAGATCATCAGGTTTTTGTCCAACGCGAAAAACCGGGAAACCGTTGTCCACAATCAGGAGTTTTACCGGTATGCCAAGGCTCTGGCACATTTATACGGTGTGTATGAGAAGAAGCAGCTGATGAAGCTGTGGGAAGAGTTTCACAGCGTTCCTCTGAAGAAGGGAGAGCTCTCCAAGTTCCTGAAGTTCACGGAGAAGACTTACGGGGAATACCGTGTGGAGGGGCGGTATGTGATCTCGCGCAAGGTCCCGGATACTAGATTCTGTCTGGAGCTTATGAATGAGGTTAAGAACCTGCCGTATTACATGCCGGATGAATCGGAGATCGATCTGTACGCCGAGGAGTATGTCAATGTGGATGCCCCGGAATATAATAGGCTTCGGACTTTTTTGGAAAAGAGAAAGCACAATCCTCTTTCTTTTGCAGATTTGATGACAGGACTTGAGAACAATCTTCTCCTGGGCGGCGGTATCTCCAAGGCAATCTATCTGATGGGGGAAGCTGGAATCCATCTAGGCGGAGAACAGGAGCAGGAAGAGTTTTTGCGCTGCTACTCTCAGTGGGAGCGAAGTACGCGGCAATGGAAGTACCGGGGATTTACTCCGGAAGAAATCATAGAAGAGTAAAGGGGAGCGAATTAATAAGGGATGCAGAAAATATTTCTTAGATATATTTCGCTGATAATAGCGGGAGCACTGGCGGCTATGTTGATCTTTGGATGGCTGATGCAGAGCAGGAGCGCCAGAATTAACATGGTCAGGAATTCAAATGAAAAGCTGGACCAGGTGGTTCAGATCTTAAACAACAGCGATGCGGAACTAAAAAATCTGTCCGATGGACTCAGTGAAGATTATCTCACAAGGGCCAGGGCATTTGCGTATATAGTAGAAAAAGAACCGGACATCCTAGACAGCCGGAAAAAATTAAATGAGATAAAAGAAATGCTCAGTGTAGACGAACTTCATGCAGTGGACAGTGACGGGATTCTGACAGCCGGAACGGTTCCGAAATATATAGGAATGGACTTCCGAAGCACAAAACAATCAAAGGAATTCCTTTCGATCCTGAACGGAAAGAGGGATTATCTGATCCAGAAGGTACAGCCCAATGGAGCGGAGAAAAAGATGTTTCAGTATATTGGAGTCAAACGTCGGGACGAGCCCGGCATTCTGCAGGTGGGGATCGCACCTGACCGGCTTTTGCGGGCGAAAAAACGGAACGAGCTTTCTTATGTTATTTCCAGAGTGCCTGCGGACGAGGGATATGTACTTTTTGCTGTCAATGTCAAGAATGGAAAGATGGTTGCCCACTCAGAAGGAAAAAGGATGCAGGAGGTCATGTCAGAATTTAATTATTCTGACCGGCGGATGAGGCAGTTCAGGGATGGCAAGTTTTACGGAAGCGGAGACCGGAAGAAGTTTTATGTGCTGAGAAGGCATGGCAATCTATTATTAGGGACTGGGGTGACCGCCAAGGCCCTGTATGCGGAGAGCGGGGAACAGATGGGCATATCATTTCTATATCTGTTACTCACATCCGTTATAATGCTCATTATGATCAACTATCTTCTAAAGCAAAAAATCATCGACGGCGTTCATCGGATTGCCTATGATCTGAAGCGGATCACGGAGGGCCATCTTGAAACCGTGGTAGAGGAGGACAGCAACCCTGAATTCAGACAGCTGAGCCAGGGGATCAACCAGATGGTAGGAAGCGTTCTGGAAGCGTCTGTAAAAGTCACAAAAGTGATCGATACAGTGGATCTTCCTATTGGCGTATTTGAATATCATGAGGATTCGGACCATGTGATGGCCACAGAGAGGCTCCGCAGAGTTCTAAGGTGGAGTGAAGAGGAGGCTGAACAGCTTTTTTGCAGCAGGAAAGCTTTTGAAGCCAGACTGCAGGAGATTATGAACGATCCCTTGGCCGGAGCTGAGGAGATTTATTATGTAAGCAAAGACCCAGACCAGTGGATCCGGATCCATATGACAAGAGAAAAGGGAAGTACATTCGGCGTGGTTGTGGATGTGACGGAGGATATCAGGGAAAAGAGAAGGATCGAGCATGAAAGAGATTATGATCACCTGACAGGTCTTTGTAATATCAGTATATTTCACAGGACCACGGAACGCCTGCTGGAAAGTGATATCAAAACGGCGGCTATGATCATGATGGATCTAGATTGTTTTAAAGGGGTCAATGACCATTATGGGCACGACTGGGGAGACCAGTATCTGAAGACATTCGCAGGACTCCTTGACACGCTCAACGGCCCCCGTGGAGTCGCGGGAAGGCGTTCTGGAGATGAATTCTGCCTGTTCTTACACGGATATGATTCCAAAGATGACATACGGAAGGCCATAGAGGACTTCTATAATAGAATCGAAGAAAAGAAGATCCTGTTTCCGGATGGGGACCTCCGCAGTATAAAGATTTCATCCGGTCTGGTGTGGGTATCCCAGGGCGACAGCTACATAAGAATCATGAAAGACGCTGATATGGCCATGTATGAGACAAAACGCAGCGGGAAGGGCTTTTTAAGCGAGTGTGGCAAATAAATTGTTTGTAAGGTACCTGTAAAAGAATAAATCCGGAGAAGGTCAAAGCTGATCACTTCTCCGGATTTTTATGATTGATTTCGTACTTATTCTGGCAGCTCTCTATTCTCTTCCAGGAAACGGCAGAATTCTGAAAGCGGCATGGGGCGTCCGAACAGATAACCCTGGATGCCTTCACAGCGCAGCGCTTTTAAGATCTCAAATTGATCCTGTGTCTCCACACCCTCCACGATAAACTGGATATTCATGGTCTTGCAGATGTAGGCCAGTGCCTGGACGAACATCACTGCTTTGTCGTTGCTCTCAATGGAATCGATCATGCTTTTGTCTAGTTTTAGTGTGTCGATGTCACTGTTGAGCACCAGTGACAGATTGGCGTACTTTACGCCGAAATCATCGATGGCTACGGAAAAACCGGCATTTTTGATATCCCGGATCATATCATCCAGAAATGATTCATCTGTATAATCGGCACTCTCCGTGATCTCAAACTCCAAAAGATGCCGGGGCACCTTATATTGGTCACAGATCGTCAGAATCGTTTTTAAAAAGTCAGCGTCCAGCAGCGTAAATCTTGAGAAATTTACGGAGATAGGAAAGACAGGGGATCCGGATCTTATAAAGTCCTGGATGATCTGACAAACCCTTTCAAATACGAAGAAGTCCACGTATTTGATGGTCATTGCTGATTCCAGCACAGGAATAAAGTAGATCGGCGGTTCTATGGCCCCGTCTTTGCTGATATATCGGACCAGAGCCTCGGCACCGATGACTTCCTGGGTGCTGCACAGAACCTTGGGCTGCAGATAGACGCAGAAACGTTGGTCCTCGATGGCTTTTAGGAGCTGGTCCACACTCTTTAAGTTCAGCCGGTCGTCAAAGTAGTTCCGGTATCTGGAAGAGTTGGGATTGGAACGGTAAAACTCTTTTTTATCCGTGTACATCATCTCATCAGCTTCAGTCAGAAGTGCCTGGAAGTCAGATGGATTCTCAGACCAGCTGTATCCCACGGCACCGCTGCAGTCTACAGAGTGAGAAAATAAATATTTCAACTCCCTTATGGTGCGCATGAAGTTTTCCTTATCCGTGTTCATGCAGAGGATGGCAAACTCGTCCCCTCCGATACGGTAAATCGTATGCTCTGAAAAGATGACTTGAAGCTTTTTGGCAGAATCCTTCAGGATCTGGTCACCGAACTGATGTCCCTTTGAGTCGTTGATATCCTTTAGTCCATTCAGATCCAGATAGATGACGCCTACAGTTTCTAAACGCTGTTTTGCGTAATACTCCAGGTCTTCGTTAAAGCGGTTGCGGTTATAGAGTCCGGTCAGTGTATCATGGTAGCTTAAATCCTTGAGGATACGGTATGTATGCATCTGGTCCATACTGGAAGACAGAAAATAGCTGAGAGTCTCCAATATGGGTTCCACCTGTTCAAATAAATCATCAGGAGGATTATCAACACCGATATATCCGGCCAGGTGCTGATTGGTAAAAAGCGGGGCTGCGATCAGCCGTTTTATCCCCTGGGAGGAAAGGATCCTGTATTCTTCCGGTGACTGCGTACGGAGTTCTTCCATATCTCGGATGAAGATACACCGGTTGTTCTCGAATTCAATCCGCCAGCGGTCAATAAGATCGGCAGGCAAGTTTTGCAGCTGGTCGATCTCTGGTTTGACATTTTCGGCACACCATTCATGGGTGTTATTCATAAACTGGCCCTCAATCTCAAAGATGTACGCTCTCTCGGCGGACAAAAACTTCCCGGTCTTTTCCAGGATCATCTGGATGGCTGTTTCCAGTTCTTTGGTCTGGTAGAGGATTCTCAAACACTCCAGCACCAGCTCTTCCCCTTTGGCTTTATTCTTTAAAAGCTGTTCCTGTTCTTCCTGTTCTGTCAGGTCAAAGCCGATCTCCATCCGGGCAACGTGGCCGTCCCATTCTACTAGTTTATCTTTTAAAATAAAATGGCGGTCCGTCATTTCATTGGTAAACCGCCATGTATAAACTGAATCGTAGGACAGCAGGTGATTCGTGCAGAATTCACACGGCTGATCCTTGCCCTGAAGAAGCTGGTAGCATTTTTCACCTTCATAGCTGTCCACTTGAAACAAACGTTTTCCGGAGCTGTTTAAGTACAGCATTTCATAGGTTTCCACGTCAGCGACGTAGATCACCTCTGCAATTTCATCAATCAATTTAAACAAAGTAATCCCCTGCCCCTCTAATAATAATTATAATATGTCATTTCTCCCCTGTGATCATTCCCAAAACTTATCCCTTATTCCCCGTTCGGTTATATTCCATTATACAACAGTATTTACCAACTGCATAGTCGTTTATTGCGAAAGAAGGCATGGATCGGCAGTTAAATTCTGGACAATCCGGTTTTCCTTGACACATATATCCTACACATGTAAGATATAGATAATATCTGAGTAACTGAAACTTCAATGTAAAAGGAGGTCTGAATGAATAAGAAAAGAATCTTGATCCCTGTGGCAGCCGTGATCCTGGCTGTTCTTGGGTACTTTCTCTGGAGCAGGTTCGGGGCCGGACAGCCGGAGGATGTGCTCTCTGAGTATGCAGCTTGTATTGGAAAAAAGGATTATGAGTCCATGTACGGACTTTTAGATAAGAGCAGCAGGAAAGAAATTTCAAAAAAGGAATTTATCCAGAGGAATCAAAAGATCTATCAGGGGATAGAGGCAGAAAATATTAAGATTATTGTGGATAAAGATTCGGAAGGAAATAAGGTTACCTACCGTATGTCCATGGATACCCTGGCAGGCCGTATCTCCTTTAAAAATGAAGCTTATTTTGAGAAGGAGAGCGGGGATTACCGTTTAAAATGGGATGACAGTATGATCTTTCCCGATATGGAATTTACGGACAAGGTGCGGGTGACGAAACTGAAAGGAAACCGGGGAGAGATCTATGACCGGAACAAAAAGCTGCTGGCAGGAAAAGGAAAGGCCGCATCCGTGGGCATCGTCCCGGGCAAGATGAAGGACAGGAAAACCTCAGTGGCAGCACTGGCCAGGCTTCTTGATATGAAGAAAGCGGACATAGACAAAAAGCTGAACGCTTCATGGGTCACAAAAGATTCTTTTGTGCCGGTCAAAAAGATGACAATGGCCAGCGAAGAAAAAATAGAAAAACAGCTGCTGAAGGTACCGGGTGTGTTAGTCTCCTCTGAGGATACCAGGGTCTATCCGTACGGAAAGGCAGCCTCCCATCTGACCGGATACGTACAGGAGATCAGCGCAGATGACCTGAAAAAACTCAGAGACAAAGGCTATGAGCAGGGACAGCTGGTGGGGAAAAGCGGCCTTGAGGCGCTGTACGAGGACCGGCTTCACGAGACAGACGGATATAAGATCTCGATTCTCAACGAAGACGGCAGAGAAAAGAAAGTGCTGGCAGTAAAAAAAGAAAAGAACGGGGAAGCAATCTATACGACCATCGACGCAAAGCTTCAGACAAAGATCTATGAGCAGTATAAAAATGATAAGAGCTGTTCTGTGATGATGAACCCGAAAACAGGGGAAGTACTGGCTCTGGTCAGCACTCCGTCCTATGACAGCAATGATTTTGTGCTGGGGATCTCTTCTGGCCAATGGAAAAAACTGAACAGTGACAAAGCAAAGCCCTTATATAACCGCTTCCGCCAGAAATGGGCACCGGGCTCAGCTTTTAAACCCGTGGTGGCTGGCATGGGCATGAATACGGGAAAACTGGATCCCAATCAGGACTTTGGATACAGCGGATTGTCCTGGCAGAAGGACAGCAGCTGGGGATCCTATAAGGTGACTACGCTGCATACATATGAGAATGCAGTGCTTAAAAATGCACTGATCTATTCGGACAATATTTATTTTGCAAAGGCGGCGTTAAAGATCGGGGCCAAAGGTTATGTGAGCCAGGCCAAACATCTGGGCTTTGGGACAGAGATGCCTTTCGACATTAAGACAGCAGTCTCACAGTTTTCTAATAACAAAAAGAGCATTGACACAGAGATCCAGCTGGCGGACAGCGGATACGGACAGGGCCAGGTTCTGGTAAATCCCATCCATCTGGCATCGATCTATTCTGCTTTTTCCAACGAAGGCAGCATGATACGTCCTTACCTGCTCTATAAAGAAAAACTGGAGCCGGAATATTGGATCAAGGATGCATTCTCCAAAAAGACGGCGGGCGTTCTTAAGGAGGACTTGGTCCAGGTCATCGAGCATCCAAACGGAACAGGACATGGGGCGAAGACGTCCGGCGTAAAGCTGGCGGGAAAGACCGGGACAGCGGAGATCAAGGCCAGCAAGGACGATACCACCGGCACAGAGCTCGGATGGTTTAGTATATTTACCGTGGATAAGAAAGAAAAAGAGCCATGGCTTTTGATCACCATGGCGGAGGATGTGAAAGACCGGGGTGGAAGCGGCTATGTTGTAGGAAAGACAAAAGCCGTGATCAAAGAGAAAGAGTCCCGATGATCTCCAAGGCGGTCTTTGCCGCCTCCTGCCCGGAGGCGTTGTCCTCTCCCTGGAGCCTCAGTGTGAAATAATAGGTATTGTCTTTTGTTTTCAGAAAGCCGATGAACCAGCCGTTTTTGTCGCGGCCGTCCACTCTGCCGGTACCGGTCTTGCCATAGAGGACACGCCCGGTACCGGCAGACAGTTTGATTGAATGTCTTACGGCATCTACGCTCTCTCTGGAATAACCCAGACGGTTCTGGTCGAGATCCCTAAGGAGTGCTGTCTGTTCCAGAGGAGAGATTTTTAAGGTAGACTCCAGCCAGAAGGAAGAAAGACCTCCGGATATATCTGCGTTTCCGTATCCGATGCGCTTTAAATTTCTCTGTACAGCGGCTGATCCAAGCTTCTGGTCAAGCCTTTGGAAGTACCAGTTGACGGAGGATTCCATGGCGCTTATCAGGGTCTGATCCTGGTTCCAGGACGCAAAGGGATAATCTGTATGATCCCAGGAAAGGCTGTTTTTCTCTGGGGAAATCACACCGGCGTCCAGGGCTGCCAGGGCGCTGTATAGTTTGTAAGTGGAATCCGGAGAGACCCTCTGCCGGCTCATCTTTTCGTTATAGATGCTGTATCGTGCTTTCTTCTTGTCATACAGAACAAAGCAGCCCTCTTTGCCTGAAAAGTGAGAGGAGAGGTCCAGGCTTATAAAAGGCCGGTCCGGGGCTTTGGAGACGGATCCGGCCAGTATGTTGTTCCTCAGGAAGAAGGAGGAAAACAGCAGTCCAAAAACCAGGAGAAACACTATACTCGCAAGGTGTTTCTTTTTTGATGCCCTGCGGTAGGAGGCGATAGCTGTGATCCGCTGTCTAAGCTGGGATCTGCTGCCGCCGATGCCGGAGGAAACCGAAAGAACTTCCACGGAGGAAAGAGATCCGGCAAAGTTTAAGATGGTATGTCCGTAATTTCTCCATTCCTTTTGGCCGATACAGTTCAGGACAGCTGCGTCACAGGCAATCTCCCGGTCTGTGCGCATTTTTCTGAGGGAGTATAGGACCGCTGGATGAAACCAGTATAAGGCCCGGATGATGCAGCAGACAATGTTACAGACTAAGTCGCCCCGCTTGTAATGGCTCAGTTCATGATAGAAAATGTAGGACAGCTCTTTTTCAGAGAAGGCAGATAGACACTTTTTAGGAAATACGGCCACCGGGAAAAACAGGCCGAAGGCCATGGGGCTGTCCGTTTTTTCTGAGAGCACAAAGCGGATCCTGCGCCGGATCTTCAGATCCTTTTTACATTGGAGAAAAAGACGTTCAGCTTCCTGATTCTTGATAAACGCCATGGATCGGCCCAGCCGGTTTAAACGGATGCGGCTGTACAGCAGGATCACAGCCATGGTCACAGTTCCGGCAAACCAGATCCAGAACAAGGCGGTCAGGAAGGAAGGGGATATGGACGTCCGGACAGACACGGCGTAGTCCTTCATCCAGCTGGAGGAGCCGGATACAGCAGAAGCAGAGAGGACCGAAGAGCCTTGACGGGTATTGCGGACAAAGCTGTTTAGGAGGGGAGAGGAGGAGAGAAAGGACGGAAGCCGGATGGGCAGAAAGAAAAAGAGCGCGGCGAAACAGTACAAATACCAGATGGAATGCTGGCTTTGCAAAGTCAGGCAGCGCTTTAAAAGCTTTTTGGCAGCCAGGATCACAGGAAGAGCTAATGCCAGGAGCAGGCAGTGGATGAGGAACTCCTTCATCAGTGAAGCGTACATCTAATCGTCCCCCTCAGTCAGGCCCTTGTCCAGAAGCTTTCTCAGGTCGTCGATCTCCTGGGAAGTCAGCTTGTCTTCCTCCAGAAAGTTCGAGACCATGGAGCTGATGCAGCCGTTATAAAAACGATTTAGAAAAGAAGAACTCTCTTTACTGAGCACCTCATTCTCCTCCACGAGAGGGGTATAATAAAAGGCTCTGCCCTGCTTTTCATAAGTGAGAGCACCCTTTTTTACCAGCCTTGAGAGCATGGTCTGGACCGTCTTAGGGCTCCATCCATTTGAGGCGGCCAGCATTTCGGTTACTTCCGGGGTACTGACCGGCGTATGGGACCAGACGGCTTTCATCACTTTATATTCAGCATCTGAAATCTGGGGAATCGGTTTCATTGGTTGTCTCCTTTTAATCTTACAAATGTAGTATATGAAATTATAACATAACATCATAAAAAAAGCAAAGCTGGAACCACGGTATTTATGGTTCCAGCTTTTTTAGAATTCTCAGTGTTGTCTCGGCAGCCTGTTTTAATTCGTCAAGATCGTCTTCTGAAAGCCGGTCGAAAGACAGTTTCAGGTGACGGATGAAGCTTTGTTTGGCCTCCTGTATCATTCGGATTCCCTGATCAGAAAGCCGGATATAGACGTATCTGCGGTTTTCTTCATCCACATAGCGTTCCACCAATCCCTCTTTTACAAGAGGAGCTACCGCACGGGTTGTCTGTTCTTTGGATGACGCGATAAACTTGGACAGCTTTGACATGGTAAGGCCCGGTTTTACTTCCAGTGCAAACAAAATGGACAGCTGGCTCTTGGTCAGATTCAGTTCCTTCATGTCCACGGAACAAAAGATCAGTTTGCGGCACAGTGGAAAGATTTCGAACAGAGATACTGCGATTCCCTTCGATTCTGACTGGTTCATTGATTTATCCTCTCCTTTTTTCTATATCTATAGTATAGACAGTTCCTTGACAAGTGTCAATGGTTGACAAATATCAATCGTTGAGGTATGATAAGAAGAAATACCAGGAAATGTAAAGGAGGTACCCAGAGTGAGTTATAAGAAGACAAGCAGCATGATCAAAGACTACACAAATACCTATTCCAAGCTGTGCACAGAGAGCTGTACAGTCCCCAAAGATCTATATTCAAAATATGGAGTAAAAAGAGGACTGCGGGATGAAAACGGCACAGGAGTGCTTGCGGGGCTTACGAATATTTCATCCATCCAGGCATACGAGGAGATCGATGGACAAAAAGTGCCGTGCGACGGCAAGCTTTTATACCGAGGCTATGACATTACGGATCTGACCAGGAACTTTGTGCAGAAACGCCGGTTTGGATTTGAGGAAACGGCATATCTGCTGCTGTTTGGGGAACTTCCAAACGAAAGCCAGCTGGAAGAATTTAAGAATATGCTGTCCCTGTGCAGGACACTGCCGAGAAACTTCACCCGGGACGTGATCATGAAAGCCGCCAATGAGGATATTATGAATTCCCTGACCAAGAGCGTACTGAACCTGGCCTCCTATGATCCAAAGGCAGCCGATATTTCCATGCCGAATGTGCTGCGCCAGAGCCTGATGCTGATCAGTGTATTCCCGATGCTGGCCGTTTACGGCTATCATGCGTATAACCATTATGTGAAGCAGGAAAGCTTCTATATCCACAGACCGGATGAGAAGCTCTCCGCAGCGGAAAATATCCTGAGAATGTTGCGCCCGGATATGAAGTACACAGAACTGGAAGCGAAAGTGCTGGATATCGCACTGGTGCTTCATATGGAACACGGCGGAGGAAACAACTCCGCATTCACGACCCACGTAGTCACCTCCGCTGGGTCTGATACATACTCTGTCATTGCAGCAGCCCTGTCATCCCTGAAAGGCCCTAAACACGGGGGAGCCAACATCAAAGTGGTCCAGATGATGCAGGATCTCAGGAAAAGTGTAAAAGATGTGAAAGACGAAGAGGAAGTCAAAGCATATCTGCTGAAGCTTCTAAACAGAGAAGCTTTTGATAAGAAGGGTTTAATCTATGGAATGGGCCATGCGGTGTACTCCATCTCTGACCCAAGAGCCATGATTTTTAAGAGCTTTGTTGAAAAACTGGCATCCGAAAAAGGCCGGGACGATGATTTTGCACTTTATTCCTCAGTGGAAAAGCTGGCCACAGAGGCCATCGCCCAGGAACGCAAGATCTATAAAGGCGTCAGCGCCAATGTAGATTTCTACAGCGGTTTTGTCTACAGTATGCTGGATATACCGCTGGAGCTGTTCACGCCGATCTTTGCCATGGCAAGGATTGTGGGCTGGAGCGCCCACAGGCTGGAGGAGCTCACCAACGTGGATAAGATCATACGGCCTGCATATAAGAGTGTGGTGGAACAAAAGCCCTATGTTCCCATGGAAGACCGGTAAGGCTTACCGGGATGCCGGTGAGACATCGATTTCCGGGAGAACATCCGCTGACAGCTCAAGCTTTCGCATGGCCATAAATTCATGCCGGCCCAGGAAAAACGCAGTGACTGCGGCGATGCCGTCCGCGATGGGGCCTGCATACATGACACCGTCGATGCCTAAGAATATAGGAAGCACCAAGATTAACGGAAGCAGGAACAGTATCTGCCTGGTGAGGGATAGGAAGATCCCTTTCCAGGCTTTTCCTATGGAACTGAAAAAGTTGGAGACGATGGGCTGGAGTCCATTGATGAACACCATAAAAAGGTAGATCCTAAAGTAGCGCTCCGCAAAGTGGAAGTACGCAGGGCTTCCCTCCCCGAAAATACTCACGATCTGTCTCGGGATCAGCTGAAAACAGACAAAGGCGGCGGAGAAGATCAACGTCACGATGATGATCTCTTTTTTCAGGGTATCCCGCACCCGGGCATACAGCTTGGCGCCGTAATTGAATCCCAGGATCGGCTGACATCCCTGGGCGATGCCGATGGCAAATGCCATGACAAAAGCGTTGACCTTGATGATGACTCCCGCGCAGGCCAGAGGAATGTCACTGCCATAGGAAGACAGGGCACCATAATAGGTCAAGGTGTTGTTTAAGGCAATCTGGACCGCCATCATGGCAATCTGGTTAAAGAAGCTGGCAACACCGATGGACACGATGGATCTTACATTGTCCGCCTTGATCTTTAAACAGTTTTTTGTAAGCTTCATGGACCGGAACCTGGTCAGGTAAACGGCAGCCATGAAGCAGGAGATGATCTGTCCTATGACGGTGGCGGCTGCTCCGCCTGCGATGCCCCAGTGGAATCCGAAGATAAACAAGGGGTCCAGGCAGGTGTTTATGATAGCGCCGGTCACCATACAGACCATGGAATATCTGGGACTTCCGTCGGATCTGATGAGGTTGCAGAAACCGTTGGTGGCGATCAGAAACGGAAAGCCCAGCGCAGTGATCCTGGTGTAAGTAAGGGCGTAGGGAAGCACCTGTTTTGTGGAGCCGAAAGCGAGCAGGATCGGCTTTAAAAACAGGAGAGAAAGAACACTTAATACGACTCCTGACAGGATGAGCAGGGAGATGGTAGTTCCGGCAAAGCTTTTTGCCTTTTCATTTTCGCCTCTTCCCATATTCAAGTTAAAATTGGAGGCACCGCCCACGCCGATGAGCAGCGCAAGGGCAATGCAGATATTGACAAAAGGAAAGGCCACGTTGGTGGCCGCATTGCCGAGCATGCCGACTCCCTGGCCGATAAAGACCTGATCGACGATGTTATACAGGGAGCTCACCAGCATTGCGATGATGCTTGGCACGGAATATCTGGCGATAAGGCGTCCCGTGCTCTCAACGGCGAGGGGGTTGTTCTGTACTGACTGCTGTTGTTCCATAATTTCTATCTCTCTTTCTTATCTGTGATACACAAAATCTAACATATGGTTTCCGGCCCGGGCCAGAAACTCAATAAACTGGTGTTTTTCCTCCTCAGTAAACTCTTCAAGGATCTTAGAATTCCAGTGCTTTAAGGCATCCTTGATGACTGGATACACATCCCTTGCCCTCTGAGTGGGATAAATGTTGTAGCAGCGGCGGTTGTCTTTATTCTGTATCCGGACGATATAATTTTCCTTTTCCAGATGGGTTAAAGCTCTTGTCACATTGCTGGCATTGACATTAAAGGCGGAGAGCAGATCTTCCTGGGCAACTCCCGGCTCCTCACAAATCTTTAATATATAAATATGCTGGCTTCCGTTGAAGCCATATTCCCGGAATTCTTTGTCCAGCTGCATTTTTGAGAACCGGGAGATCGTGGATATCCATTTTAAAAAACCTTTCACTTCTATCGACTCCTTTTTATATCGTTGCGTGCGCAATAGTAGATATATTTATGATAACTCTGGTAAAAAATATTGTCAACAAGCTGGGGTTTTGGGTTGATGTAGTGTATGATAGATAGGAAGGAACCGTGAAAAAAGAATGGGAGGCTGTTATGGAAAACAATATCTCATATGCAAAGTGGAAAGGGCAGCTGATGAAGCTGAACCTGGTCATCATCCTGGCGCTGTCGGTGTTGGAATTCGGGCTCTATTTCGGAATCCGCCAGGCGGGAAAGATGTATGTGGGGTTTGATGTCTATCTGGTAAAATATATTATAGTGCCGCTTCTGATCAACATGGGCAGCTGGCTGCTCTGTCATTTTCTCCTGAAAAGAGAGAAGATCTCGCAGAGAAACAGGAACTTTATCACCCTTTTCAGCAGCCTTATGATCTGTCTCTGCATCGCCTGTGTCCACAATGATTTTGTGGTGGTCATCTGCTTTTTTAGCCTGGTGATTATTATTTCGGGTCTTTTCGGCGATATTTTATTGACGAAGATGATCACGGGGCTGTCTCTGGGAGGCATGGCGATATCCGCCTGTTACGCGGCTTTCCACGAGAAGAGCGGGGATGTTGATTATATGTTTGAGGTGGCAGTTACAGTGGCATTTCTAATCTTCACCTACTTATTTACCCGCATTATCATCGAATACAACAATGAACAGCTGAAACGCCTGAGCCAGACTTATCACCGCCTGGAACGTTTAGAGCACAGGATCCTTTTAGATCCTCTCACCGGGCTCTATAATCATACGGCGTTTTATACCATATTAAATAACCAGCTGGAGGAATGCAGGGATTCCGGGCAGACCGTTACACTGGCGGTGATCGACATTGATGATTTTAAGAAAGTCAACGACCGCTTCGGACATGAAAACGGCAATCTGGTCCTGATCCGGCTGTCTTCTTTACTCCAGACTTTCTGCGGCCCAAAAGGGTATGCATGCCGTTACGGCGGGGAGGAGTTTACGGTCATCTTTCCGGGCATGAAAAAGGAAAAAGCCAAGGAACTGATGGAAAAGATCAGGATTGAATTTTCATGTTCTTCTTATCCATTCTTACAGGGAGAAAAGGTCACATTCAGCTGCGGGATCTATGAGTGTACGGATACAGCTGTGCATCCGCAGGAAATTTTCCAAAAAGCAGACGATATGATGTATCAGGCAAAGGATTTGGGGAAAAATCAATGTAAGATGAAGTAAGAGAAAGAAGGATTTTGCATGGAAAAGTTTATTTGTATCCCAGATTCTTTTCAGGGAACCGCAAGTTCCCTGAAGGTATGCCGGATCATGAGCCGGAAGATCTCAGAAGTTTATCCGGACAGTGAGGTGATCGCCATCCCTGCAGCTGACGGCGGGGAGGGAAGTGTCAGTGTGTTCTTAAAGGTTTTTGGAGGAGAGTGGGTGCAGACAGAGGTGAAGGATCCCCATTTTCATGACGTTCAGGCATCCTACGGTCTGGTGGATGACGGCAGAGTGGCTGTCATTGAGATGGCCTCCTGCGCGGGCATTCCGCTGGCAGGAAAAACAAAAAACCCTGAGCTCACCACCACATACGGAGTGGGACAGCTCATTCTTGACGCTGCCCAGAGAGGGGCCAAGATCATTATCGTGGGTCTCGGTGATTCCTGCACCAACGACGGGGGATGCGGCATGGCATCTGCCTTGGGGGTGCAGTTTTTAGACAGGGAGCAGAAGGCTTTTATCCCCAACGGGGGAACGCTGATGGACATCCATTATATTGACAAGACAGGGCTTGCCAAGGAGCTTTCCGGGGTGGAGATCATCACTATGTGTGATATTGACAGTCCTCTGTACGGACTCCGGGGAGCGGCCCATGTATGTGCGTCTCATAAAGGAGCGGACACAGAGCAGGTGGCGCATTTGGACCAGGGCCTGATCCATCTGTGTACGAGGATCAAAGAAGATATTAACCTGGATGTGGCCAATATCCCGGGGGCGGGAGCAGCCGGAGGCATGGGAGCCGGCATGGCGGCGTTCTTAGGCTCCAAACTGAAAATGGGGATTGAAGTAGTATTGGATATGGTGCATTTTAACGACATTGCCCGGGATGCCAAACTCATCATGACCGGGGAAGGACAGCTGGACGGAGAAAGCCTGTGCGGAAAAGTTGTGGATGGAGTAGCCAAAAGAGCCAAGGCTCTGGGGATACCGTCAGTGGCCGTGGTCGGAGGAGTGGGAGAAGGCATGGATGGGATTTATGAGAAAGGGCTTACGGGAGTGTTTCCCATCAACCGCAGGCCCCAGGATTTTTCAGAGAGCCGTTTTTATACAGAGGAGAATATTGCGTTTGCGGTGGAAAATATCCTGCGCCTTGTCAGGGCTTACGGAAATTAGGAGGAGTTATGTTTGTCCAATTAAACAGCATTAAGATGTATTATAAAAGGTATGGCAGCGGAAGGCCGTTGATCCTGCTGCACGGAAACGGAGAAGACCATACGATCTTCAGAGAGATCATAAAGCCTCTGTCCAGGAACTTTACCGTTTACCTGCCGGATTCCAGAGGACACGGAAAGAGTTCCGGCACAGGGGAGCTTCATTATATGGACATGGCTTCTGACATGGCTCAGTTTATCCGAAAGCTTGGTATTGAAAGCCCTGCTTTTTACGGGTTCAGCGACGGCGGTATCGTGGGGCTTTTGCTGGCATCCAGGAGGCCGGGGCTTATATCCCACCTGATCGTCAGCGGAGCAAACCTGAATCCAAACGGCTTGAAGCCGGAACTCAGGATCCCGCTGAAGTTTTCATATTTTTGGAACAGGGACCCGAAAGTAAGGCTGATGCTCACAGAGCCGTCTATTACGAGAAGCCAGCTTAAGAATATCAGGGCAAAAACTCTGGTTCTCGCCGGGAGCAGGGATCTGGTCAAGGAGAGCCAGACCAAAGAGATCGCAAGGCAGATCCCGAGGGCCAGGCTGCGGATCCTAAAAGGCGAGAGCCATGAGAGCTATGTGGTGCATAATCTGTCTTTGGCCGCCATCATAGAACATGAGCTGCTGCGCTGAAGTTTTAGGGACGAAGGGTATTGCAAAGAAGTGCCGGTGAGCATATACTAAAGAAACAAAAATGGATGATTGATTTTGATATTTAGAGAAAAGAGGTATGGGATGGAAGAATTAAAGACATTAAAGATCGGCCTGTTAGGATCAGGCACTGTGGGCACCGGGGTTTATAAGCTGGTTGAAGCCCAGAGGGAAGAGATGCCTCATAAAATAGGCGCAAATCTTTCCGTTAAAAAGGTCCTTGTCAGGGATAAGACAAAGAAACGGGAGGGGATCGATCAGTGCCTTCTCACAGACCGTTTTGAGGATATCATTGAGGATGATGATATTCAGATCGTTGTGGAAGTGATGGGAGGCATAGAGCCTGCCAGGACATACATAAACGCGGCATTAAAGGCAGGAAAGCATGTAGTCACTGCCAACAAGGATCTGATCGCGGAACACGGAAAGGAACTGTTAGACACGGCGTCTGAACATGGGTGCGACCTGCTGTTTGAAGCGGCCGTTGCCGGCGGAATTCCTATTCTGCGGCCGTTAAAACAGTGTCTGGCGGGAAACCATCTGTCCGAGGTCATGGGGATCGTAAACGGAACCACCAACTTTATTCTCTCCAAGATGACAGAGGAAGGGATGGAGTTTTCCGATGCCCTGATGCTCGCCACGGAGCTTGGCTATGCGGAGGCAGATCCGACAGCCGATATCGAAGGATACGACGCCGGGCGGAAGGTTGCTATCATGGCTTCCATCGCATTTAACTCCCGGGTAACATTTTCTGATGTTTATACAGAAGGGATCACCAAGATTACATCCAGAGACATTGCCTACGCCAAGGAGATGGGCTGCACCATTAAGCTTTTGGGTGTGGCAAAAAACACACCGGAAGGCATTGAGGTGCGTGTCCACCCGATGCTCATCCCCAGCAGTCATCCGCTGGCTAAGGTGGATGACTCCTTTAATGCGGTGTTTGTCCACGGGGATGCAGTGGATGATGCCATGTTTTATGGACGAGGAGCCGGAGAGCTGCCAACTGCCAGCGCCATCATGGGCGATGTGATCGACGTGGCAAGGAATATCCAGTTTCACTGCAATGGAAGGATCAGCTGCACCTGCTATAAGGAACTTCCGATCAAAAAGATCAATGAGATCGAGAGCAAGTATTTCCTGAGAATGCAGGTGGAAGACAGAGCCGGTGTGCTGGCGAAGATTGCGGATACTCTCGGAAAACATAACGTCAGTATCTCTCAGGTGATCCAGAAGAACAGCAGAGATAACATGGCGGAACTGGTTGTCATCACTGCCAAGGTGAAAGAACAGAATTTCTCTGACGCTCTGGCAGACATTGCGGAGATGGAGACAACGAAAAAGGTATCCAGCGTGATCCGGGTGTACTAATCAGCCCCGGCGGCTGATTTTGCCTCTGAGGCCTCAGCCTTAGAATACAGAAGTACACCGCCGATGGTGATGAGGCCTCCCAGAATCTGCAAGATGGCAGGGAGCTCCTGGAACAAAAAGACCGCGAACACGGATGCTACCACAGGTTCACACAGCTTGGAGGCCGATACGAAGGCCGGAGAGAAAAATTTCAGGCACCAGCTGAAGATGCTGTGTCCCAGCAGAGTGGAAAATATACTTAACAAAAGCCCGACGACTGCCGGGCTTTTTCCATGCCCAAAAAGAGAAGTTCTCTGGACCAGCAGGATCAGCAGCAGAGATAACGAACAGAAGCCATAGACAATATAGGTGTAGCTCACGGTGGACATCTCGGTCCGGGCAATCCTTCCGATCAGAGTGTACACCGCCACAAACACGGCGGCGGCCAGGGCCAGTATGTCCCCGTATAGACTGCCGTGGGCACCGGAAGAATCGGAAAAAGCGATCAGAAGACTGCCGGCCAGGGTGACAGCAATGCTGATGACCGCAGTACGGGACAGAGAACCTTTCATAAAAAGAGTAAATCCCAGGGCAACCCAGATGACCTCCGTGCACACAATGGCGGTAGAGCTTGCCACAGTGGTGTGGTTCAGGGATTCAAACCAAAACGTAAAATGCAGGGCTAAAAAAATTCCGCTGACTGCACAGAGCCACACGGTTTTCCGATCCGTATGCCGAAGTTCTTTCCGATAGCTTTTTTTGCCCAGCACCACCGGCGTCATCAAAAGCACCGTCCAAAACAACCGGTAAGCGGCGGTCACAGACGAAGGTGCAGAAGAATACTTGACAAAAATAGCAGAAAGGGAAATCCCAATAATCCCGATGACAATCATGGACATCGGATGCTTTTCAAAAAATCTCATAACAACTCTCACTTTCCAAACAATAATCAGGAATAGTATACCTTATTGCGCGAAGCGCGTCCACCTGGAAACAATGGAGAAAAACGTCTTTATACAATCTTAATGCCTTCCCCATCTACCTTAACACTAATTTTATTTCCTGTGTGATAAGCTGTTAAATCATAAGGAGGATATGAAAATGAATACAGTCATTTGTCTGATCGGTGCCGCAGCACTGGCACTGCTTGTCTATTTAGTCATAGTCTTGTTGAAAGGAGATAATATGTGATGGAAGCTATATTACAATACGTGCTTTATCTCGTTATCCTGGTCGCGCTGGCGATTCCGCTTGGAAAATATATCGGTAAGATCATGGATGGAGAAACGGTATTTTTATCAAAGATCCTGCGCCCAGTGGAGCGTGGCATTTATAAGATCTTGCATGTAAAAGAAGATGAAGAGATGGGATGGAAGCGGTACGCGGGAAGCGTGTTTATGTTCAGTATCCTGGCATTGGCCGTGTTGATGCTGATGCACATGTTCCAGGGATTTCTTCCATGGAATCCCCAGGGACAGAAGGGAATTTCATGGGATCTGGCATTTAACAATGCGGTGAGCTTTATAACCAATACCAACTGGCAGGCATACAGCGGTGAATCCACATTGAGTTATTTCACCCAGGCAATGGGACTCACTGTTCAGAACTTTTTATCCGCCGCAGTGGGGATCGCAGTTTTGTTTGCGCTGATCCGGGGATTCATCAAAGTCAAGGCTAAAGGCCTGGGAAGTTTCTGGGTCGATCTTACGAGAATCACACTTTACATACTGATCCCGTTATGTATCGTATCTTCCCTAATCCTTGTCTCCCAGGGAGTGGTACAGAATTTTCATTCCTATGAGACGGTGGATCTGGTAGAGCCCATTACATTAGAGGACGGCACAGAGGTGACACAGCAGATCGTACCCCAGGGTCCGGCGGCCAGCCAGATTGCCATCAAGCAGGCAGGGACCAATGGAGGTGGTTTCTTCGGTGTCAATTCCGCACATCCGCTGGAAAATCCAACGGCGCTGGCCAATATGGTAGAGATGCTTTCTCTCCTGCTGATCCCGGCAGCCCTGTGCTTTACATTCGGTAGACAGGTAAAAAATAAGAAGCAGGGATTTGCCATCTTTATGGCCATGTTCCTGATGCTTGCTGTATCGCTGGGTGTGATCGGCTACAACGAACAGATGGGCACACCCCAGCTGGCCAATGAACAGACAGTGGATCTTGGCACCAACGATCAGCCGGGCGGAAATATGGAAGGAAAAGAGTCCAGATTTGGAATTGCTTCGTCGGCCACATGGGCGGCATTTACCACAGCGGCCTCCAATGGGTCAGTCAACTCCATGCATGACAGTTATACGCCGATTGGTGGTATGGTCCCGATGCTTTTGATGCAGCTGGGAGAAGTGGTCTTCGGAGGCACCGGATGCGGACTTTACGGAATGCTTGGCTTTGCGATTCTGGCAGTCTTCATCGCGGGACTCATGGTAGGGCGGACGCCGGAATTTCTGGGCAAAAAGATTGAACCGTACGAGATGAAAATGGCAGTTTTGGTCTGCCTTGCCACCCCGGTGGCGATCCTTGTCGGAAGCGGCATCGCAACTTTGCTCCCACAGGTGGCAGACAGCTTAAACAATCCGGGAGCCCATGGTTTTTCAGAAGTCCTGTATGCCTATTCATCTGCGGGAGGAAATAATGGTTCGGCATTCGCGGGATTCGGAGCAGATACCGTATTCTTAAACGTGAGCCTGGGACTGGTCATGCTGTTTGTAAGGTTTCTTCCGATCTTTGCGGTTCTTGCCATCGCGGGAAGCCTGGTCAAGAAAAAGAAAGTTGCACAGACAGCCGGCACACTTTCCACAACTAATGCCATGTTTGTATTTTTACTGATCCTGGTCGTATTGATCGTGGGAGCGCTGAGTTTCTTTCCGGCACTGTCTCTAGGACCGATTGCAGAATTTCTTCAGATGTAGAATTTAGAATAGGTGGTTAATATGATGGAAACAAAAAAGAAAAGTGCTCTGGCAGACAAAAGTATGCTTTCAAGAGCCGTAAAAGATTCATTTGCAAAGCTTGCCCCAAAGACACAGGTAAAGAATCCGGTCATGATGCTGGTCTATGTATCCGCAGTGATGACGACCGTTCTCTTCTTTATCTCGCTGGCAGGCATAAAGGACGCCCCTTCCGGGTTTACCCTGGCTATTGCTGTCATTCTGTGGTTCACCGTGATTTTTGCAAACTTTGCGGAGGCCATAGCCGAGGGCAGGGGAAAAGCACAGGCAGACGCCCTGCGCGCGTCCAAAAAGGATGTGTCAGCCAATAAGATCCCATCTGCCGATAGGAAGGATCAAGTGACAGTGGTCCCTTCCACTCAGTTAAACAAAGGAGACTTCGTGCTGATCAAGGCGGGAGAACAAATCCCTGCCGATGGAGATGTGGTGGACGGAGCAGCCTCCGTGGACGAGAGCGCCATCACCGGCGAATCCGCCCCGGTCATCCGTGAGAGCGGCGGCGACCGGAGCGCAGTGACCGGAGGAACGACAGTAATCTCTGACTGGATCGTAGTAAAAGTGACCAGTGAACCGGGTAAAAGCTTTATGGATAAGATGATCGCCATGGTGGAGGGGGCTTCCAGAAAGAAGACTCCAAACGAGATTGCACTGCAGATTTTCCTTGTGGCATTGTCCATTATCTTTATCCTGGTAACCGTGTCCCTGTATTCCTACTCCGTGTTTTCAGCAAAGCAGGCAGGGGTCCCAAATCCGACCTCCGTTACCTCTCTGGTGGCACTGCTGGTGTGCCTGGCACCGACCACCATCGGAGCGCTGCTCTCAGCTATCGGCATTGCGGGGATGAGCCGGCTGAACCAGGCCAATGTGCTGGCCATGAGCGGACGCGCCATTGAGGCGGCCGGAGATGTCGATACCCTGATGCTTGACAAGACCGGCACGATCACTCTCGGAAACCGCCAGGCCAGTGAATTTATTCCCGTAGACACAAACAGTACCGAAGAACTTGCAGACGCGGCCCAGCTGGCTTCCCTTCCGGATGAGACGCCGGAGGGCCGGAGCATTGTAGTGCTGGCAAAAGAACAGTTTGGCTTGAGAGGGAGAAACTTAAACGAACTTCACATGAAGTTTGTACCATTCTCGGCAAAAACAAGGATGAGCGGGGTGGACTATGACGGCATCCAGATCCGAAAAGGTGCAGCCGATGCCATCAAAGAGTATGTGACAAAAGCAGGAGGGATCTTCAGCCCCCAGTGCCAGGAAGTCGTGGACGGGATCGCCAGAAAAGGGGGAACACCTCTGGTTGTGGCAAAAAATGAGCGGATCCTTGGAGTCATTTACTTAAAGGACATCATCAAACAAGGAGTCAAAGAAAAGTTTGCGGATCTTAGAAAAATGGGAATCAAGACAGTGATGATCACCGGAGACAACCCGCTGACTGCGGCGGCTATCGCGGCAGAGGCAGGAGTCGATGATTTCCTTGCAGAGGCAACTCCGGAAGGCAAACTTGATATGATCAGGGAACTGCAGACAAAAGGCCATCTGGTGGCCATGACTGGTGACGGGACCAACGATGCCCCGGCCCTGGCGCAGGCTGATGTGGCAGTGGCCATGAACACAGGGACCCAGGCCGCAAAAGAGGCGGGAAATATGGTGGACCTGGATTCCTCACCCACGAAACTGATCGATATTGTCAGGATTGGAAAACAGCTCCTTATGACAAGAGGAAGCTTGACCACGTTCAGTATTGCCAATGACGTAGCAAAATACTTTGCTATTATTCCGGCGATGTTTGTGGGATTATATCCAGGACTGCAGGCATTGAACCTTATGAACCTGCACAGTCCTATGAGCGCCATACTCTCCGCTACCATTTATAATGCGCTGATTATCATTGCGCTGATCCCTCTGGCATTAAAGGGGGTCAAATACAGAGAGGTGTCTGCGGGAGCCCTGCTTTCAAGGAACCTGCTGATCTATGGTCTCGGCGGGGTCATCGCACCATTTATCTCCATCAAGATCATCGACATTATCATTGTTGCGATGGGTCTGGTCTAAAGAAAGGATGTTATTGAGTTATGAAGAATATAGTGAAGGATTATCTGCCCAAGGCGGCGTTGATTTTATTGATCTTTTCCATCATATGCGGACTGTTTTATACATTAGCCATCACCGGCATCGCACAGCTTTTGTTTCCAGATAAGGCCAACGGAAGCATCGTGGAAGTCAACGGAAAGAAATACGGGTGTGAGCTTCTGGCCCAGCAGTTCAACGATGAAAAGCATATGTGGGGAAGGATCATGAACGTGGATACAGAGACATTCACAGACAAGGACGGCAGGCCGGTCATGTATGCATCGCCGTCAAACCTGACACCTGCAGGGGAAACCAAAGGGAAAAAGACCGATGAAAAACGGATGAAAGAGCTGGTGGCTGACCGTGTTGCTATGATCAAAAAGGCAAATCCAGAGCAGGCCGGCAAGAAGGTGCCGGTGGACCTGGTTACCTGTTCCGGCAGCGGACTGGATCCTGGGATCTCTGTGGCAGCAGCCAAGTATCAGATTCCACGTCTTGCCAGGACCACAGGAAAATCAGAGAAGGAAATTCAGAAGATCGTCGACAAATATACCACTCACAAATTTCTTGGAATTTTTGGGGAAGAAAATGTCAATGTTCTGAAAGTTAATCTGGCTCTGGAAGGAATTTTAAAATCATAGAGAATCTGTCTTTGATGGATAGAATAAAGCCTTACCATGGAGTATAATCCATGGTAAGGTTCTATGTGTTTAGGGAGGAAATGAAATGAAAGAAGAAACACGCCGGGATCCGGATCGGATTTTGAAACAGATCCGCCAGGAAGAACAGGAACAGAAAAGAGAGCGGGGCAAGCTTAAAATATTTTTTGGTTATGCCGCTGGGGTGGGGAAGACTTACGCTATGTTAAAGGCAGCCCATGAGACATTGGCACAGGGGACTGATACCGTGGCAGGATATATCGAACCTCATACCAGACCTGAGACAATGGCTCTGCTTAAGGGTCTTGAAGTCATACCGGTAAGGGAGATTGAATATAACGGCATGAAGCTTCGGGAGCTGGATCTGGACGGTGTCATCAAAAGGCATCCGCAGCTGGTGCTGGTGGATGAGCTGGCTCACACGAACGGCGTGGGATGCCGACATAAAAAGAGATACCAGGATGTGGAAGAGATCTTGAAGGCAGGGATTGATGTGTATACCACAGTCAATGTCCAGCACATCGAAAGCCTGAACGACATTGTGGCGTCCATCACAGGAGTGATCGTGAGAGAGAGGATTCCTGACAGTGTGTTTGACAATGCGGATTCTGTGGAACTGGCGGATATAGAGCCGGAGGACCTCTTAAAGCGTCTGAAGGCCGGAAAGATCTACCGTGAAACCCAGGCCGGAAAGGCCATGGAGAACTTTTTTATAGAGAGCAACCTTGTGGCGCTGAGAGAGATCGCGCTCAGGAGGACAGCGGATAGAGTGAACCACATTTCCGAACAGCAGAAGGAGCAGGAGGGAAAAGAGGGATATTATACGGATGAACATATTCTCATCTGCTTGTCACCGTCCCCTTCCAACCAGCGTGTGATCCGCACTGCGTCAAGAATGAGCAGGGCATTTCACGGAAAGTTCACGGCGGTCTTTGTAAAGACAGAGGCTGCGGATAAGATTTCTCCGGAAGATGAAAAGAGGCTGGTGGAAAATGTGCGCCTTGCCGAACAGCTGGGGGCCAAGATCACTACCATTTTCGGGGAGGATATCCCGGAACAGATCGCAGGTTATGCAAAGGCGTCAGGGGTCTCCAAGATCGTCATCGGGCGGTCTATGAATCGGAGGGTTTTTTCAGCCAGACATAACTTTGCAGACAGGCTCTCAGCATTGGCGCCGAATCTGGATATTTATATCATACCGGACCAACAGGCCGCACCTGACTCAGCAAAAAAGGTAATCTGGAAGAAAGAGAAGGTCAGGGTGACCACACAGGATGTGCTGAAGACGACAGGCATATTTCTGGCGGCCACCTTCCTGGGCTTGTGGTTTCAGAGCATCGGCTTCAGCGAGTCCAACACGATCACCATCTATATTCTGGGAACTCTCATCACTGCACTTGTAACGGAGTACAGATTTTACAGCCTTATATTTTCTGTGTGCAGTGTTTTAGTCTTTAATTTTCTGTTCATCCAGCCGGTGTTTACGTTCAACGCCTACGGCAGCGGCTATCCGGTGACCTTTGCCATCATGTTTTTGTCCGCCCTGATCACAGGAAATCTTATGACAAGGGTAAAGCAGCAGGCCAGAGCCGCATCCATCCAGGCCTACCGCACGGGCATTCTGCTGGAGACAAACCGCAGGCTTCAAAATGCAGATGACCGGGAGGCGATCATTGAGCTTTCTTCCAGACAGATGACAAGACTTTTAGACCGTGCTATTATTTTTTACGAGGCTGAGGATGGTAAACTTCTGGAGCCAAGAGCCTTTGGGGATGATGCTGGGACGGACCTGAGCAAATATCTGACCCATGAGGAGAAGGCTGTGGCAGAATGGGTGCAGAAAAATAATAAGCATGCAGGGGCCACTACGGACACTCTTCCAGGTTCCAACGGCCTATATCTGGCAGTGAGGAGTGACGAGAACGTACACGGGGTCATCGGGATCTGCCTTGAGAAGACTAAGCTTGAGACCTTTGAGAAGGAGCTTATGATCTCCATGCTTGATGAGATCGGGCTGGCTCTGGAGAAAGACCAGATCGCTGCAAAACAAAAGGAGGCGGAATTAAAGGCCCAGAGGGAAGAGTTCAGGGCCAACCTGCTCCGTTCCATCTCCCATGACCTGAGGACACCGCTCACAAGCATCTCGGGAAATGCAGGCGTCCTAAGGCAGAATTCGGACCACCTGTCTGAAGAAAAGAAGCAGGAGTTATACACGGACATCTATGATGATGCCATGTGGCTGATCAATCTGGTGGAGAATCTGCTGTCCGTCACCAGAATAGAAAATGGAACCATGAAGATTGAAAAGGAGCCGGAGATCGTGGAGGAAGTGATTTTGGAAGCGATGAAACATATCGACAGAAGAAAGAGTGAACATCATGTCCAGATTCATATGGATGACGATATGATGATGGCAGATATGGATGCCAGATTAATGATCCAGGTGATCATCAACCTGGTGGACAATGCCATCAAGTATACAAAAGAAGGCTCCAACATTGATATTTCAGCAGTGAAGAAGGGCCAGAAGGTGGTCATTGAGGTGTCTGATGACGGGGAGGGTATCTCCGATGAGGCAAAAGCCAAGCTGTTTGATATGTTTTATACGGGAAATAAGATCGCAGCGGACAGCCGGCGGAGTATGGGCATGGGTCTTGCCCTGTGCAGATCCATCATCCAGGCTCACGGAGGCACAATAAGTGTCAGGGATAATAAGCCGAAAGGAACCGTATTTTCATTTGAGCTGCAGGCTGAGGAGGTAATTGTACATGGATAAACCATTGATCCTCGTTGTGGAGGACGACAAAGCAGTAAAGAATCTGATCACCACCACACTGGATATTGAGGGATACCGCTACCACACCGCATCCCGGGGTCAGGAGGCCCTTGTGGAGGCGGTTTCCCAGACACCGGATCTCATGCTCCTGGACCTGGGTCTTCCGGACATGGACGGCATGGAGATCATCAGGAAAGTGAGAAGCTGGTCTAAGATGCCGATCATTGTCGTCAGTGCCAGAAGCGATGACGGTGACAAGATCGACGCCCTCAACGCAGGGGCCGACGATTATCTGACAAAACCGTTTAACGTGGAGGAGCTGCTGGCAAGGCTTAGAGTCAGCCTGAGAAGAATGAAAGATTTTACGGAAAACTCCCAGGAGGAGGCTGTGTTTCTCAACGGCGGCCTTGTGATTGACTATAGTTCTGGCTGCGTTTCCCTGGACGGAAATGAGCTCCACCTGACGCCCATTGAATACAAGCTTCTCTGCCTTTTGGCAAGAAACGTGGGCAAGGTTCTGACTCATAATTATATTTTAAACCATGTGTGGAAAAGCGCCCTTGACAGTGATGTGACATCGCTCAGGGTCTATATGGCAAATCTAAGGAAAAAGATCGAGGCGGATACCTCCCATCCCAAATATATTCAGACCCATGTGGGGATCGGCTACCGGATGCTGAAGATAGGTTAAGGAGGGACATTATGCAGACAAAAGAAGACAAGGAGCCAATGCTTTGGCAGTTCTTGGTCATGGCAGGGTTCCTCCTGCTGGCTTCCGCCGTGGGGATCATTTTCAGGGAAATGAAGTTTCAGGAATCCAACATTGTGATCGTTTACATGCTGTCCGTGCTGATGACATCCAGATTCACAAAGGGTTACGTGTTTGGGCTTACGGCCTCCGTCATCGCCACGTTTCTATTTAACTGGCTGTTCACCAGGCCATACTACTCTTTTGCCGTCTATAATCCGGGGTATCTGATCACATTTGTGATCATGACCATTACCGCCATCTTTACCAGCGCCCTGACAACCAGAGTGAAGGAGGACGCGGTGAGAGCGCAGGAGAAGGAGGCGGAGATAGAGCAGGAGAGGTACCGAGGGAATCTTCTGCGGGCCATCTCCCATGATCTGAGAACCCCATTGTCAGGCATCATGGGTACTTCTGAAATGCTCATCGGTATGACAGACAAAGACGACCCGTGCCATGAGATGGCTGCGGGAATTCACAAGGATGCGGACTGGCTGCATTCCCTGGTAGAAAATATTTTAAGCCTCACAAGGCTCCAGGACGGACGGCTGAATATTAAAAAAGAGCCGGAAGCTTTGGAGGAAGTCATTGGGGGAGCCATTGCGGTCATTGGAAAACGGGCTCCCGAGCATGAGATCCAGGTAGAAATGCCGGAGGAATTTCTTTTGATTCCCATGGATGCCAGGCTCATGGAGCAGGTGTTTGTAAATCTTCTGGACAATGCGGTAAAGCATTCAAGACCGGAGGAGCCGGTCACTGTCTCTGTAAAAGCCCCGGAACACGAAGGCATGATAACGATTACAGTGGCGGACCGGGGAGAAGGAATCTCAGAAGAGGATCTTCCGAAGATCTTTGAGACCTTTTATACTTCCAGTACAAGAGAAACAGATTCCAAACAGGGGATCGGCCTCGGTCTTGCTATCTGTGATACGATCATAAAAGCACATGGAGGAACGATAAAAGCAGGAAACCGCCCGGACGGCAAAGGTGCTGTTTTCACTTTTACGGTTCCATGGAACAAGGAGGAAAGAAACAATGGAGCATTATCATGAACGCATTCTTATTGTGGAGGATGATCCCCAGATCCGCAATTTTATCAGTTATGCCCTGAAGCGTGAGGGCTTTGAATGTATCACGGCAAACTCCGGCGAAAGTGCCGTGAATGCGCTTGTCTCAGAGCCTGTGGATATGATGCTTCTGGATTTGGGCCTTCCGAAAATGGACGGTATGGATGTTTTAAAGAACGTCAGGGATTGGTCGGAGATGCCGGTGATCATCGTATCGGCAAGGGACCAGGACAGGGAAAAGGCTGCGGCCCTGGATGCAGGTGCCGATGATTACCTGACCAAACCATTCTCTGCCACGGAACTGCTGGCAAGGATCCGGGTGGCATTCCGCCATTACTATAAGGGAACAAAAGCAAAGGAACAGACGTCCTTTCAAGTGGGAGGACTGCGGCTGGATATCCAGAAACGGGCCGTTTCCCTGGAAGAGAAGATTCTGCATCTGACACCCATGGAGTATCAGCTTCTGACCCTGCTCTTTAAAAATATGGGCCGGGTGCTCACTACCACCTATATCATCCGGGAAATATGGGGTGAAGGATATGGGAGGGACACCCAGGCCCTGAGGGCCCTGATGGCGGCCCTCAGGAGAAAAATAGAAAAGACACCGGCCAAACCGAGGTATATTATAACGGAGATCGGAGTGGGCTATCGGCTGGTGGATGAGTGAAAAGAACTAACTATGTTTGGGGCAGCGGTACCGGGCCAGGCCCCTGGTGTAGCTGTCATATTCCACTGCCCCGGCAGGACAGCGGCAGAAAGTTTTTCCATTTTTGTTTTATGTCATATGGGATTTCTCACAGCTTTCTCACAGTCTCCTCACAAGAATCTCACATCTTTTTTCATTTCCTCACATCCGGCTCACAGAATTCTTTTTATAATAAAGGTAGAAAGAAAGGAAAGGAGTTTGATGATGATGTTAAATCGTAAGAAAGCAAAAGACGGCTTGACAATGTTATGTGAGGAGGTCAGACATCTCATTGAAAATAAAGAATACGGCGTCTGTGAAGAGAAAATAACGGAGGCTATGAAGGAATATCCCCATGCACCGCAGCCACACAACCTGATGGGGATTCTGCTGGAGAAGAACGGAAACCACATGAAAGCCATGAAACATTTCCGGGCAGCCTGGGCCTTGGACCCCACGTATGTGCCTGCAAGGAGGAATATGGAGCGGTTCTGCAATCTTTACCCGGAGGGCAGCTGCGCTTTTGACGAATCTGACTGCAGAGATGAAAATAAAAGAACCAGATATGAGACTGTTTATGACGAATACGGTGTAGGCCATATGGTAAGGAGGGAACTTGCGTAAAGGGGACAGATTTTCAGTAAACAAAACCTGTGGAAAGTCTGCTATAATAAAGATAAACGTCAATGCAGTCTGATACAGGAAAGGTGGTTATGCTTTTATGGAGACAGTGACACTTTCAAACGGAAAACAGATGCCGGCCATCGGCTTCGGCACATGGAAGGCGCCCAGCGATGAGATCACGGTGAACGCAGTGAAGACAGCCGTTGAATGTGGGTATACCCATATCGATGCGGCGGCAGCCTACCACAATGAGGTCTGGGTGGGCAAAGGCATCCGGGAGAGCGGGATCAAGCGGGAAGACTTATTTTTGACTAGCAAACTCTGGAACGATGATCATGGATATGAGTCCACTCTGGCCGCATTTGAGAACACGGTCACGGACCTGGGTGTGGATTATCTGGATCTGTACCTGATCCATTGGCCCGTGCCGGTAAAGTTTCATGACAATTATATAGAGAAGAACCGGGAAACCTGGAAGGCTTTTGAAGAGTTGTATAAAGCGGGGAAGGTGGGGGCTATCGGTGTCAGCAATTTTAAACCCCATCACATCGATGAGATCCTGGAAGTATGTGAGATCCCGCCGATGGTCAATCAGATTGAGTTTCATCCGAGCTGTCTTCAGGAGGAGATCAGGACATACTGTAAAGAGCATAATATAGTTGTGGAGGCTTACAGTCCACTGGCACATGGAAAAGTCTTTCAGTGCCAGGAGATCAGAGAAGTGGCAGAGCGCAACGGAGTAAGTGTGGCACAGCTCTGTGTGAAGTATGCGATGCAGCATAAAACGGTGCCTCTTGTAAAAAGCGTGACCAGAGAAAGGATCCAGGATAATTTACATCTAGATTTTACGATCAGTGATGAGGATATGAGAGCTATCGATGCCATCACCAACTGTGAGGGGGCATACAAGGACAGCGATCATATTAATTTTTAATAACAGCGGGTTTAGAATTTATAAGCCTATAAGCAAGGGAATAAATGAGAATGACTCTCATATATTCCCTTGCTTTTTTTCGGCAGCGTGATATGATGTTTACAGTTAGTTAACACTAACCATCGCGCGGTGTAAAAATGAAGCAGGTGAAGCATGAGAGAGAAAACCTTATCAGATTTAATTGTAGAGCAATGTGCCCCTACATTAGCGGGCATGAAATGCGGCAGTTTATTTAATTATCATCATCAGAAAAGGGCAGATGCCAGGCAGGGGATATGTGACTGGAATGAAAGGCTGAATCCTTTTGGGCTGTTTCTGGAGGCGCTTGATTGGAGAGAAGGATCCGTTCTGGTTTATGTGTATCGGAAAAAAGACCTGGATCAAAGACTCAGGGAGGAAGGCATTGCGGAGCTGCTCGCTGATTTCGGCTATCCCGGAACAGAGCCAGGAGAATGTCTGCGCCATTTGAAAAGCAGGCTTCTGGAAGATGATTTTCCTCATGAGATCGGTGTGTTCTTAGATTATCCGCTGGGGGATGTTCTGGGATTTATTGAGAACAGGGGGATGAACTGCAGGCTTTGCGGAATGTGGAAGGTTTACTGCGATCAATGCGAAGCACTTGAACTGTTTAAAAAATATAAGAAATGTAAAGAAGTCTACTGGAAATTGTATCAGCAGGGCAGGGGTATCTTAAAGATGACCGTTGCGGCATAGGAAGGAGCTATCATGGCAAAAGTATACATCGCATTTTGGAGCGGTACAGGAAATACAGGTATCATGGCGGAGGCAATCGCTAAAGGAGTTACAGCTGCAGGAGGAACTCCCGAATTCTTGGATGTGGAATCAGCTTCTGCGGACATATTAAAAGAGACAAAGGCATTCGCGCTGGGATGCCCGTCCATGGGTGTGGAGCAGCTGGAGGAATCAGCAATGGAACCTTTTGTTGAGGAAGTGGAAGCCTTTGCTTCAGGAAAGCAGATTGCGCTTTTCGGCTCTTATGGATGGGGAGATGGAGAATGGATGCGTGACTGGACTGACCGCATGGCAGGGGCCGGCGCGAAGGTGATCGACGGAGAAGGCCTGATCGCCCATGAGACTCCGGACGACGATGCAAAAGCAGACTGTGTAAGTCTCGGAAAAGCATTGGCTGCGGCGGCAGAGTAAAGGCAGAGATGATATTCCGGAGCCGGTTTTGCCGGCTCCTTTTCAAACAGAGGAGGTTTCTTATGAGTGTTGTGATCATTGGAGGACATGACCGGATGGTCTGTCAGTATAAAAGGATCTGTAAAGAGTATAACTGCAAAGCAAAGGTGTTTACTCAGATGAGCGCTAAATTGGGTAAACAGGTAGGCAGTCCTGACTTAGTTGTTCTATTCACCAATACAGTTTCTCACAAGATGGTGAAATGCGCCCTCTGCGAGGCGAAAAGGAGCAAGGCAAAAATCGTACGGTCCCACAGCAGTAGTGAGGCGGCACTGGAATCCATCTTAGCACAGTGCTCATGATGTTTCTGATATTTCCAGCTGGCTCTGGAAAGTGCTCCCTGTGATAATTGGGAATCTTACATTGATTTTAGATAAAAACTGGGAGAAGGCGAAGCAGTCTTCCATCAAAACCTTACAGGAAGTGTAAGTGTTTTCTCACGGTATTATTTTGTATAATAAGGTCAGACGAATAACAGAGGTTTCTGACTGTGAGAAAGGATAGAAAATGACCGGGAAAAAATTAGAGATAGAGTCTCTTAGAAAGTATTATGGAAAAAAAGAAAATGTTACAAAGGCTTTGGACGGAATCAGTTTTCAGGTTGTGGACGGGGAGTTCATCGGAATTATGGGAAGCAGCGGGTCTGGAAAGACCACTCTTCTAAACTGCATTTCCACGGCCTCGCGTCCCACCGGCGGTAAGATCTTCTTAAACGGACAGGAGATCAGCAGGCTTACCAGAAAAGAATTGGATTTTTATAGAGGGAGACAGATGGGATATCTGTTTCAGAACTTTGAGCTGATCGACAATCTGACAGCCGAAGAAAATATCATGCTGCCGGCAGCGATCCATAATGCAGGAGGTAGGAAGCAGCGTTTGCATGAGCTGGCAGCCTGTCTGGAGATCGGTGACATTCTGGGCAAGTTTCCATCGGAGCTGTCCGGAGGTCAAAAGCAGCGGGTGGCAGCGGCAAGAGCGCTCTTGTTGAATCCGGAGATTCTGCTCGCAGATGAACCTACGGGGGCACTGGACTCTAAAAATGCCAAGCTTCTGATGCAAAAACTGTCTGATTTGAACCAGGAGCAGAAATCCACCATTCTTATGGTGACACACGATGCCAATGTAGCCAGTTATTGTTCCAGGATTCTTTTTATCCAGGACGGAGTCATTTTTCATCAGCTTAGGAAAAAGACTCCGGGGGAATCCAAGCCGGAGTTCTATGAGAGGATCATAGCCGTGCTGGCCCAGCTGGGAGGGGGAAGTGCCAATGTTCTTTGAGATCGTGAGAAAAAACAGCAGGCGGAACCGGAAAGAAAACGGACTGCTGTTTGTATCCCTTGTAATATCCATTGTTGCGTTCTATATGATTCTGTCTTTAGAGAACCAGGATGTGATGCTGTTCCTGAAAAATATGGAGAGCGATGCCGTTGACAGGCTGTTTCTGCTGATTCCTGTACTTTATATTGTCTCTCTGTTCTTTCTGTTTTTCCTCGTATATTTTTCAGGGAAATACCAGCTGGAGCAGAGGAGCCATGAGTTTGGCATGTACCTGATGTTTGGAATGGGACGCAAAAGACTGTTTTTCATGCTTTTGGCCGAGGATATATGGAACAGTCTTTTGTCGCTGGCAGCGGGAATTCCCATTGCAGTGCTGCTTTCGGAGCTGATCAGCTTGATTACCGCAAAAGCGGTAGGACTGGGTATCGTGGGGCACCGTTTCACGTTTTCTTTCCGGGCGGCCATCTGGACCGTGGCCGGATACCTTGTCATTCGGCTGGCAGCGCTGCTTATTCAAAGCGGCAGCATCGCGGCGAAGGAGATCACCCAGCTGCTGTCAGAATCCCAGGATAAACGGCATAAGGTGCATAAAAGGTATATGACAGCCATACAGCTGGCAGTGAGTCTCCTTATACTGGCAGCCACCTATGCCAAGGCTGTGAAAGGAAACGCATGGAAGTCGGCAGGGCAGATGGGCATTACCATGGCTCTGGGGATCACAGGGACTTTCCTTCTTTTCCGCGGCATCGGAATCCTATTTGATCTGTTTCTGAGACGGAGGCGAAGCAAGAAGGGGCTGACAGTTTTCACGTTCCGCCAGATCCAGGAGACGATCGTGCTCAGGCCGGATTCCATAGCGGTCTCCTCACTGCTTTTGCTGGCTGCACTCTGCTGTTTTGGATATGGATCTTCTGTCAGCTTAAATTCCGGCCTGAAAAACCAGCGTGTCATCGATTATACCTTTGAGGGGGAGCCCGGACAGATCAAAAAAGAGCTGGCCCGGATGAAAGTGGATTCCTATATACAGGAATCATTCCAAGTGAAGACAGGGTTATTCAAAGGGAGCAGGGAAGAGGGAACTTTTTCTGGAGACGAACTGCGGGAAGCTGTGAGAACACAGGAGGATTCCGAGGGCAGGACCGTGCTCTTAAACAACCTGCAGTATTTTAACGAGCCTTATCTGATCCCTCTGTCCGGGTATAACCGTATTCTAAAACTGAAGAAAGAACCGCCGATACGTCTGAACAACCGTCAGGCAGCCCTGTATAACAGCCGGGAATATACAAACCAGGATTCAGACAGAGTCATAAAGCGTGCCCTGAAAAAACGTCCCAGTGTGGAAATGAATCATGACAGGTACCAGCTGTCGGATACACTCTGCCAGGAGAATATTGTAACGGACCGTCTGATCACCATAAGCTATGGACTCATTGTGCCGGACCAGGTATTTGAGCAGCTGACAGGCGGAACATATGACTCTTACTGGAACGCAGTACTGAAGAGGGATGTGGTAAGGGAGAAAGGGCTTATGCAGACGATTATGGACATCAATGAGAAGCTTGATAAGACTTCCCTGAAGTACGAAAGCTACCTGAACAGTATGGGGAGACAGCTGTTTTACACGGTGGCAGCCAGCTATACGACCATCTTTTTGGGTACGGTCTTTCTGCTGATCGCCAATACAGTGCTGGGAGTACAGTTTTTGATGCATCAGCAGCAGACGGCAAAGAGATACCGGACAGTCCTGCACCTTGGATGCCACATCAAATATCTGTGTGAATCAGCGAGAAGACAGATCAAATGGTTCTTCCTGCTTCCAGTATCTGTTGCTGCCTCAGGCAGCCTGTTCGGAGTCAGATCACTGGCCACAGGCTTTGCCTTTGCTGACCTGCAGGGAAAAGGGGGGCTTTTGACAGCGGCAGCCGTGCCTATGATTCTTATTTTGTGTGTGGTAGAATTAGGCTATATACTGGCTGTTATGAAAAAGAGTGACCGACAGATTTTAAGGCAGGCAGAGCTAAAGAGAGACGACGGCTGAAAGGCGGATGAGATGAAAAGGATTGTGATCGCGGAAGATGAACTTTTTATGAGAGAAGAGCTTGTGTCGATTTTGGAGAAGGAAGGATATGAGACAGAGTGTCTCGTATCCTTTGTGGATGCTGCCAGAGAGATCCTGGATGGGTCCCCGGATCTTGTGCTCCTGGATCTGAATCTTCCCGGCATCACTGGTTTTGAGATCTGCAAATCCATCAGGCAGAGAAGTACGGTACCAATCCTTGTGCTGACCAGCAGGGACCAGTTAAAGGATGAGCTGCACGCCCTTGGACTTGGTGCGGACGAATATCTGACAAAACCCTGCCATAAGGAAAGACTGACTGCCCGGATCTTAAATCTGCTACGCAGATCTGAGGACAGGGACCGGTTCGCAGAGTTAAAAGGGATCAGGCTGGACCGGCAGACCTACACGGTGTATATGGACGGACAGTCTGCAATCCTGCCCGAAAACCAGGGGAAGATCCTGGAACTTCTTTTGGCGCATCCGGATGAGACGGTGACAAAATCCATGCTTTTTGAGACACTTTGGGGCACTACTGAGTACATCGATGAAAATGCATTGCAGGTAAACATGACAAGATTAAAGAAAACAATGAACAAGCTGCATTTCCCCTGCAAAATAGAGACCAAAAGAGGCATAGGATACTGCCTTGCCCAGATCGGAGAAAAGGATGACTGACAGACTGATCCGTATTGTCGTGAAATATAAAGAATGGCTGGTGCTTACATTGGCCCTGGATTTTATATTCTGTATATTTTTATGGCTGCAGGATGCGGCAGGTTTTTATGCCATTTTGCCTTCCGTGATCCTGGCCACCATTATTTTATATGGATGTCTGGGAGTTTGGCTGGACAGAAGAGACCGGAAAAAAGAACAGGCCTTTTTGAAGTTCATAGATGATCCAGGCATCTTAAAGGACCGGATGATATTTCAACAGATGAATGGCCAGGAAAAAGAGGCGCTGAAACTGATGGGGACCCTGTTTGAAAAAATGGAACGGCAGATTAGGGACCAGGAGGCGGACATCCAGGAATATGAAGAATACATCGAGTCATGGGCTCATGAAATCAAAACGCCGCTGGCACTGATGACCTTTGTTCTGGACAACCGGAAGGATGAGATGTCGCCCGTTGTCTATCAGAGGATGGAATATGCAAGGACCGATATGGAAGAGAACGTTGAGAGAATGCTGTACTATGCAAGACTTCGGACGGCATGTACAGATTATATATTTGAGCGGCTGCCACTGCCTCAGATCTGCGGGGAAGTGCTGGAAGGTTATGAAAATCTGCTGAAAGAGAAGAAGATATCCATCATAAATGATGTGGAAGATTTCAGTGTGCTGTCAGACAGAAAGGGTCTTTCTTTCTTGATCCGCCAGGCAGTCAGCAACTCCATCAAATATGCAGTGCATGAAGCGGGGACGGCCAGCATCCATCTATATACAAAGTATTATAAAGAGACGGGGGACATCATTTTGGCGGTCCGGGATAATGGTATGGGAGTCAAGCCGTATGACCTGCCGTTTCTCTTTGATAAAGGCTTTACGGGAGATACCGGTGAAAAGAAAAAGAACTCCACCGGGATGGGGCTTTATCTGGCAAAACAGACGGCAGACAGCCTTGGAATCCAGATGGAGATCCCGGAACAGGATTTTGATGGATTTGAGATCACATTCCGGTTTTGCAGGGTTGCTTCATAAGCTGTACATTTCTAGTTCATGTTCCAGAAACCGTTTGATAAACGGATTGTTTTCTTCATTTAAAAAGGGCATAAAAGCCATATAACGGCATTTTTCATAGGGTTCTCCATCCATTGAGAAGCGGTATCCCATAATACATTTAGGGTTACAATCCTCCGGGTTGACCATTCTCTTACAGACGGATGCTTTGCGTATATCCTTTTTCATCTTTTCAGGAAGAAGGTCAAGAAAACTCTCATACTCTTTTATATGCTCCGGATAAATACGGAGTTTGATGCCGGCCTTGCGGAATACAAAGCTGGCCAGTGTCCGTTTGGATTCAGGTAGAATATAAGAAACCAGATAGCCGCTTTTGGCAGTTTTGATCTCGCACTTGCAGTGATACTCCAGCAGTATTTCATGCAGCTTAATTACAAAATCCCGGTTATTTTCATCTACGGTTTCGAGGAATGACTGAAATTTTTCTTCCATAAGTATTTCTCCTTTTATGATTTGGTTATGATCGGTATCCAGATCTGGCTTAGGTAATGAGTGTCATAGGGATTCCCGCTGCTGTACCATTCAAGCTCCGGACACCCGGCATGGCGGAAAGGATATGCATCCAGCCATTCGTCGTTTAGATACCTCCAGCCGGCCTGGACTGCCCCGGGCACAGGACCTATACAGTCAAAGACGGCCCATTCGGTCTCAGGAATGACAAGTTCATGAAACCCTGGAGGAAGAGGCTGTTCGGAGGTGACCATGATGGAATAATCCATCAGACCGGAAAGGTCATCACAAATTCTGCACAGGCCGAACGTTCCTTTTGGATTCCCTGAATCCATTGAGATCAGCCGGGAATATACACCGTCTCTCTGACACTGGCTCCAAAATTCCGGGATCGCTTTCTCAGGGGAACCTGATACCCGGACACTTTTTCCAATGAGGCGGAAAGCACTTTTTTTCTCAGATCTCCAGCAAAAAGAGTGCTTTGAGGAAGTCTGCATTTTAGGATAGACCTGCAGTCTGGCATTCTTATTTTTTGCCTCTGTCGGTGTAATCCCGTGGAACTGCTGAAATGCCCGTGTAAAGGAAGTGGGAGATTCATATCCATATTTGCAGCTGATCTCCAATACTTTCATATCCGTACTTTTTAAGTCATAGCCGGCCAGAGTCATCTTTCTGAAACGGATATACTCAGAGAGACTGATCCCGTTCATGTAGGAAAAGACCTTTTGAAAAAAGCTAAAGGAGCATCCGGCAATCTCTGAGATCTTTTCAGCGTCGACAGGCTCTTCCTTCCGCTGCAGATGGTGCTCAATGTGATCGATGATCTTCTGCAGTTTTTCTTCCCAGTTCAATTCTTTTCATCCCTCCTTGTCTATAATTCAGTGGTTCCATATTATCATTTATAAAGATGGATGTCCTCTCATTTTTTGCACCGGAAGGATAGATTGAGAGAGCTCTGGCATTCGATATAAAACTAAAAAAGGGCAGTAAAAAAGGATGACAGAATTCATCTGCCATCCTCTGTTGTCTAAAAAACTTCTCTTATTTTGTCAGCATCTGCATGATCTTATTGCTCCGCGCAATAAATTTGGTCATCTGGTCAGCAGGGAGCTGTTTGTTACTAAGAACTGCCAGGTCATACAGCTGTTCGCAGATGATCGGTGTGTTTTCGGCATCTCCGTGTTCAAACAGATACTGAACCAGCTGGTTGTTGGCGTTTAAGGTCAGGGATTCTGCCCCTCCGAACATGGACGGATCCATGCCGGCCATTCCGTACATCTTCATCATATCCTGCATCCGTCGGCTTTCCTCGGACAGGGTGATGACTGCGGATACATCCTCATTTTTCAGCTTATCCACATGGACGTCCAGGTTTTCTTTGCCCAGAGTTTTTCTGAATAATTCTGTCAGGGCTGTTGTGATATCCGTCAGATCCTCATCGGAATCCTCTTTCAGCGCACCTTCCACATCCGCATCGATCCGCTTAAAGGCCAGGTTCTGGCTCTGTTGCTCCAACTGGGAGATAAACGCGGAATCAATGTTGTGTTTCAGGATCACGGCGTCCAGTCCCTGCTCCTTGAACATGTTGATATACTGGCTCTGCTGTACTTCATCCGTAATATAGTAGATGGTCGTCTTTTCTTTTTCGTCAGCAGGCACTGGAGCCAGGTCACTTAAGGTCAGGTATTTCTGGTCCATGTTCTTGAACAGAATATAATCCTTGATCTTTTCTCCGAACTTCTGATCCTTGATGTAGCCAAACTTAATAAACGGGCTGATGTCATCCCAGTATTTTTCATAGGTCTCCCGGTCAGTCTTGCACATGCCGGTCAGTTTATCCGCTACCTTTTTAGAGATATAGTCGGAGATCTTCTTGACGAATCCGTCATTCTGAAGCGCACTTCTGGAAACATTCAGAGGAAGGTCCGGACAGTCAATGACACCTTTTAGGAGCATGAGGAATTCCGGAATCACTTCTTTGATATTGTCGGCGATGAATACCTGGCTGTTATACAGCTTGATGGTTCCCTCGATAGAATCATATTCTGAATTAATCTGAGGGAAGTATAGGATTCCTTTCAGATTAAACGGATAGTCCATGTTCAGGTGGATCCAGAACAGAGGCTCCTTAAAGTCAGAGAATACCTTGTGGTAAAATGCTCTGTATTCTTCGTCTGTGCAGTCGTTTGGATGCTTCATCCAGAGAGGATGGGTATCACTTAATGAAACCGGGCGTTTGTTGATCTTTACAAGATCCTTTGCAGGGGAGACCTCCACAGTTTCCTTCTCGCCGTTTTCGTTTTCTTTCTCTTCCGTCTTGGCATCCTCATGGATATGCTCAACAACCACATCTTCCTCAGTCAGCTCTGATTCGTCGATGGTCTCAAATTCCTGTTCCTTGTTGGCATCAGTTAAGAAGATCTCCACCGGCATGAAAGAGCAATATTTCTGTATGACTTCCTCTACCTTGGATTCATTGGCGAACATCAGGCTGTCTTCATTTAAAAACAGAGTGATCTGTGTACCGATCTGTTCTCTGGTACCGTCCTCAATGTCATATTCTGTTCCGCCGTCACATTCCCAGTGTACCGGCAGAGCTCCTTCTTTATAAGAAAGGCTGTCGATGGTTACCTTGTCGGCTACCATAAAAGCAGAATAGAAGCCCAGACCAAAGTGACCGATGATCTGATCCTGGTCTGTTTTGTCTTTGTATTTTTCTAAAAATTCAGTGGCGCCGGAAAATGCGATTTGTGTAATGTACTCCTCAATCTCATCGGCAGTCATACCCAGACCCGTGTCGATAAATTTCATAGTTTTTTCATTGGCATCCACAACGACTTCGATCTTTTCTTTATAATCCTCCGGCAGTTCAAATTCACCCATGGAGGACAGCTTCCGAAGCTTTGTGATGGCATCGCATCCGTTGGAGATCAACTCCCGGACAAAGATGTCGTGGTCAGAATACAACCATTTTTTAATGATTGGAAAAATGTTCTCACTGTTAATTGAAAGGTTACCATGTTTTTGTGCCATGATATACACACTCCTTTGCATTTTATTTCTATTGATCGTTGTTTTCTTTATGTTCTGCGGCAGGACAAGAATCTGCCGTTCTGCATAATATTGTAGAGCCATAGAAGGGGAAAGTCAAGAGAAAATTAGCACTCAATCATAAAGAGTGCTAACAATATCGGAATGAATAGTACGGCAGCATTTTAGCCATGCTAAAAAGAAAAATCAATGAAAGGAGGGATTTTTATGGATACGATCTGGGAAAAGACTGTGGATATGCCGTCTTATCCTCCTCTAAAAGGGACAAAAAAGGTTGAAACCGCAGTCATCGGCGGAGGGATGGCCGGGATCCTGACAGCGTATTTTCTGGCCAGGGAAGGCCGGGAGGTATTGGTGCTGGAGGCCGACAGGATCGGCAGCGGACAGACCAAAGGGACAACAGCCAAGATCACGGTATCCCACGGTCTGATTTACGAAAAACTGATCCGGGAGGTCGGGAAGGATCAGGCCAGGCAGTATGCCCTCATGAATCAGACTGCGGTGAGAAAGTATAAAGAGCTGATAAACGATCTTCAGATTGACTGTGATTTTAAAGAGTGTGATTCCTTTCTGTATTCCAGGTTCCGGGATGAGGCGCTGAAGGAGGAGGTGCATGCGGCCCAGTCCCTTGGACTTCCCGCTGTCTTTGCGGACCAGACAGAACTGCCGTTTTCTGTAGCCGGGGCGGTCAGGTATGCCGGACAGGCCAGATTTCATCCGCTGAAATTCTTAAAAGCGGCGGCAGAAGGACTGGAGATCTATGAGCACACAATGGTGAATGAGGTTGAGGGAAACCGTATTATTACAGAACACGGTACGGTGGAAGCTGAGAATATCGTCTTCGCTACACATTATCCGATTATGAACAGACCTGGCTATTATTTTCTCAGGATGCACCAGGAACGGAGCTACGTGGTGGCGCTGACGGGGACAGAACAGATGGAGCATATGTATCTGGGGGTTGATCCTGGTGACAGCCTGTCCTTCCGTTCTTACGGACCGTACCTTCTGCTGGGAGGCGGCGGACACAGAACTGGAGAAAACCCGCTGGGAGGACAGTATGAAATGCTTAAGCTTACTGCCAGACAGTATTGGGAGCACTGCCGGGTGGATACAGAATGGTCCGCCCAGGACTGCATGACCATCGATTCAATCCCGTATATCGGATACTATTCCTATTCCAGGCCGGGATGGTTTGTGACCACGGGATTTAAAAAATGGGGCATGAGTTCGTCCATGGCATCGGCTCTTCTGATCACTGACTATATAATAGAAAGAAACAATGCCTTCTCACATGTATTTTCGCCTCAGAGACTTCATGTGAAAGCTTCAGCAAAGGCTCTGACAAAGGAAGGCGCCCAGACTGCCCGGGGATTTATACTGGAGAGGTTTAAGATCCCTAAGGAGGAAGCGGACCAGCTGAAAAAAGGAGAGGGCGGCCTGATCGAATACGAGGGGAAGAAAGCAGGAGCATACAAAGATGAGAACGGAGAGGTGTTTGTGGTATCTCTCACCTGCCCTCACCTGGGTTGTGTGCTCCAGTGGAATCCAGAGGAATTAACCTGGGACTGTCCGTGTCACGGCTCCAGATTTGACTATAAAGGAAATTTAATCGATAATCCGGCAAAGGAGGATTTAACACATGAACAACCCGCATGCATTTCAGGGGACAAAGAAAAAGAAGGGATACTTTGAGGGCTGGTATTTAAAACACCAAAAAGGCAGTCAGATGCTTTCCGTCATACCGGCCTATCATATTGACAGGGAAGGCAGGGCATATTCCTCTCTGCAGATCATCACGAAGGAGCAGTCTTGGTATTTTTCTTATCCGGCGGATGCATTTTACGGATCAGATAAGAAATTTCATGTAACACTGAATACGGGAAAAGAGGACCAGTCGGCGAGCATTTTTTCTGAAAAGGGGATTTATCTGAACATTCATGAGGATGGGCTGGACCTGGAGGGAAGGATCATTTATAAAAATATCCATCATTTATCCTCAGACATCATGGGACCGTTTCGGTTTATGCCCAGCATGCAGTGCCGGCATGGCATTCTCAGTATGCGGCATAAACTGTATGGAAGTCTTACCTTAAACGGGGACAGGATGAATTTTGACCAGGGGACAGGATATATTGAAAAAGACTGGGGCGGCTCCTTTCCGGATGCATATGTGTGGTCCCAGAGCTTGTTTCCCGACAGCGGAAAAAACAGCCTTATGCTGGCAGCGGCCAAGATACCGGCTTTGGGGCTTCATTTTAACGGAGTGCTGGCAGCCCTTGATCTGTACGGAAAAGAGTATAAGCTGGCCACTTATCTGGGAGCCAGGGTGAAGACGGACTGGGAATCCAGGATTGTTATCAAACAAGGGGATTACAAGCTACGGGCTCAGCTTTTGTCCGGGACGGGCCGGGAACTATATGCACCGGAGCAGGGAGCCATGGACCGCAAGATCAAGGAAAGTCTCTGCTGCAAGGTGCGCTATACCTTCTGGGACCAGAAACTGAAGGTGCTGGATATGGTCACAGACCGGGGAAGCTTTGAGCAGAGCAAAAAGGAGATGCCATGAATCAGCAGGCAGAAGAGATCTTAAAGTTTTATGAACGGCAGGGAAAACCTGCCGGACAGGAGGAGATCTTAGGGGCGCTCCAGGAGCTCCAGCAGGTCCTGGGCTGCATTCCTAAAGAAGTGCAGGAAGAAACGGCAAAGCGGCTTGGGATCAAGCCGTCTTTTCTTTCGGCATTTATAAAGAAATATCCTGGATTCAAGGAGGTTTCAGCCGTACATGAGATTCATGTATGCACCGGCCCGTCCTGCGGGTCAAAAGATGCTTTAAAGATTCTGCGGGCTTTGGAGCAGGAGAGCACACAAAAAGAACGGAAAGAAGGGATCTCTGTCAAGATTGTCAAAGGGAGATGTACCCGCAGGTGTGCAAAAGGACCGAACATAAAGGTCAACGGGGAACTATGCCATCATATGACACCGGAACAGGCGGCAGACTTAATCCGCCGCCTGTAACAGGTCATGAAGACTCCGGGCATCATAGACCGGGGCACTGCAGGTCTGATTCTGGCAGAGATAACAGGATACCTTATCCGATTGTACAGGGTACTCTTCTGTAAATGGCGCGATGGAGGCAAGATAGTCTTTGTTCTGTTCCGTTTTGACCAAAACTGCCAGGTCAAGCGGATGGTACTTTGAGAGCAGTTTCTGGAATTCTTCGGGAAGGCTCTCTATTTTTGATGTGATGACCAGTTGCCTGGAAGTAAGGAACTCCGTGGACAGTACCATCAAAGCGCTGCAGTAAGCAGAGGGATTTGCGGAAAGATCAGCGGAAAAGCAGGCAAAGGTTTGATCCATGCAGTCCCGGTATCTTCTGTCTCCGGTCATGTGGTACAACAAGGATAGCACTTGAAGGGCGGCAGAATTTCCTGATGGCAGAGCACCGTCGTAAAGTTCTTTTGGGCGGGCGATGAGTTTTTCGCTTTTCTTGGAATACAAAAAAAATCCGCCGTGTTGGGCATCGTAAAACAGGGAGATCATATGACCGGCCGCCTGTATCGCTTTTTTCAGGTAATCATCCGAAAATGTAACGCGGTACAGGGAAAGCATGGCCAGGCAGTAAAAGGCGTAATCATCCAACTGTCCGTCATAGGCCGCCTCCCCGTCACACCACCGGAGAAATAAAAGGCCGTCTTCCTTTTTCAAATAGCGGTCAAGAAACGCTTCCGCTTTCCTGGCTGTTTTTAGATAATCACTCCGGCCGAACACAGATGCCGCCTCTGAGAGGGCAGAGATCATCAGGCAGTTCCAAGAAGTCAGGATCTTTTTGTCTGTAAAAAGGCTGGTCCGGTTTCTCCGGTACTCATAAAGGGATTGTTTCATCTGCTTTAATTCTTCCGGGCTGATGAAAACGTCCGATTCTTTCAGCAGATTAGGGATGTTTTTTGCCTCAAAGTTACCATAGTCCGTGATATCGTACCGGCGGCAGAAGGCTTTTCCTTTCTCTGCACCTAAAACCTCCAGGATCTCTTCCACGGAAAAGGTATAATATTTCCCCTCTTCCCCTTCGCTGTCCGCGTCCTGGCTGCAGTAGAAACCGCCCTCCGGATGGGAGAGCTCTTTTTGGACATAGGAGATAGTGGATGCTACGGTCTCTGGGAAGATAGGATCTTTACAGGATAGATAAGCTTCGGTATACGTCTGGGTGAGCAATGCATTATCATAGAGCATCTTTTCAAAATGGGGCACCAGCCACTGTGCATCGGTGGAATAACGGGAAAAACCGCCGCCGATATGGTCAAAGATGCCTCCCTGGAACATCCGTTTCAGAGTGTGTTCTGCCATCAGGAGACTGTCCTGATCCCCGGTCTGGCGGTATTGCTGAAGCAGAAAGAGCAGAATTGAAGGTGTGGGGAACTTAGGAGCGGTTCCAAAACCTCCGAAGTACTTGTCATAGGAGTCTTTCAGGGCATCCAGAGCCTTTGAAATCTCCTTTTCTGTAAGGGATACAGTCCCGGAAGGTGTTCCAGCAGTATTCAGATGTTCCGTGATCTCGTTTCCGATCTGAAGCAGACGGAACCGGTCCTGTTTCCACAGAGCAGAGATCTGAGGCAGCAGTTCTATAAGGCCGGTCAGATGGTATCTGGATGTTTTCGGAAGATAGGTCGCTGCAAAAAATGGTTTCTGGTCCGGAGTGAGAAAGACGGACATAGGCCAGCCGCCGGAACCGGTCATGGCCTGGCATACAGACATGTAGACTGCGTCAATGTCCGGGCGTTCTTCCCGGTCCACCTTGATGGAGATAAAATCTTTGTTCAGAAGGTCTGCCACCTGGGGGTCTTCAAAAGATTCTTCCTCCATCACGTGACACCAGTGACAGGATGCATATCCGATACTCAAAAAGACTGGTTTGTCTTCCGACCTGGCTTTATCAAAAGCTTCAGCTCCCCATGGGTACCAGTGCACCGGATTATGGGCGTGCTGAAGCAGGTAAGGGGATTTTTCATGGATTAATTTGTTAGGGTTACTGTTTGGCATAAAAGCTCCTTTCTAGTCACTATTAGTTTTTATATTGGAATACAAAGCTATTTAGCAGGCGGGTATGGCTTTAGAATATGCAGTTCCTTTTTGTTTCATCCAGACATCAGGTTCTGTTATAATAGAAAGAAGTATAAAGGAGAAAGAATCATGGAATATTTTACATATGGAGAAAAGGAAATCAGCCATTTAAAAGCCAGGGATCCGGTGTTGGGACAGGCCATTGACCGGATCGGCATGATCAAAAGGGAAGTTCACACTGAATTGTTTGCTGCACTGGTGAATTCTATTGTGGGACAGCAGATTTCTACCAAGGCTCAGGTTACGGTCTGGAACCGGATGAAAGAGGGGCTTGTGGAAGTCACACCCCAGAAGGTAGGTCAGTGTACGAAAGAAGAGCTGCAGAGCTTCGGAATTTCTTTCAGAAAAGCGGAATACATAAAAACCGCGGCGGAACGTGTTTTAAACGGAAGCCTGGATCTTCGGGGCCTTTCAGAAGCAGAAGATGAACAGGTCAAACAGGAGCTTACAAAGCTTCCCGGGGTGGGAGTCTGGACGGCGGAGATGCTGATGACATTTTCCATGCAGCGGCCGGACATCGTAAGTTATTCTGATCTGGCGATCCAGAGGGGAATGAGAATGCTCTACCACCACAGGGCCATCACACCGAAATTATTTCAAAAATACGCAAGGAGATACAGTCCCTGTGGCACTGTGGCCAGTCTTTACCTTTGGGCTGTGGCAGGAGGGGCAATCCCAGAGATGAAGGATTATGCCCCGAAGAAAAAGAAATGAAAAAACGATTGTAAGATTTTTTTCAGAATTGTATTAAAGGAAAACTCAGAATTGGATGATACACTGTGATCATGAAGGAAAGAGGAGGAAGATTATGAAACAACCCAGGATTTTAGTAGTAGACGATGACAGAGAGATTGTAGGGGCGATCAAAAAACGCCTGGAACTGGAAGGTTATGAAGTAGTACCTGCCTACAATGGTCTGGAAGCGCTGGATGTGCTTATGGAGCAGGAGATCCATCTTTTGATCATCGACATCATGATGCCGGGTATGGACGGACTTTCAGCTACCATGAAGATCAGGGAGAGCAAAAACATCCCGATCATCATTTTATCCGCTAAGACGGAGGAAAGCGACAAGATCCTGGGGCTCTCAATGGGAGCCGATGATTATATCAGCAAACCGTTCCGCCCGGATGAGTTAGTGGCCAGGGTGAAATCCCAGCTACGCAGATACTTACAGCTGGGAAGCAAGGCAGCGGCATCGGAGCAGAACAAGAACCAGCTCACGCTGGGAGGACTGGTACTGGACCTGGACGGCAAATGTATCTACGTGGATGGGGAACCTGTGAAGGTGACAGCTACAGAGTTTAAGATCCTGAATCTTTTGATGAAGCATCCCGGCAGAGTCTTTTCAGCAGAGGAAATCTATGAGAGAGTCTGGGAGGAAGCAGCTTATGCAACAGAAAACACAGTGATGGTTCATATTCGGAGGATCCGTGAAAAGATCGAGATCGATCCGAAGAACCCAAAATATTTAAAGGTGGTATGGGGAATTGGATACAAGATGGAAAAGATGGATTAACAGCGGGCTGATCGCTGCGGTGATCATAGCCATGGTAGGCGGAGTGCTGTTTGGTATTTATCAGATGCATTCCATGGATAATTATAATGACGGACTGGACTTTGCAACGATCAAAAAGGGTGAGCGGATGGAAGATTCCGATTACTATGTGCAGGCCGTACAGCGTATTTTAAACAGATGGGTGGTACAAAACAATCTCTCGGACAGTAATTATGACGGGGTCGATTCAGAGCTTCCGTCCAGCCTGGAAAAAGAGATCTTTGTCAAGGCGAAGCTGACAATTCAGCCTTACGGTAAAAAAGCCAGGACAAAAACGTTTGGAATTGAGGAAGACGAAAAGAGGAAACCAAAGTTTATAAAAAAGATCGTGATCAACAGAAATGATACTCTTGGATACGGGCTCAATTCCAACAAAAGTATCAAAGCCAAGTATTCCAGCAATGCCGAAACCAATAACAGCTATGATGAGTACGAAGAAAATCTCATGTCCCCGTCTGATTTTTTTAATATCAGCGGGAGCAGCATGAACGGGGGAAGTCTCTCTCTGCCTCAGACATTTTATATTGATGATGCCAAGCAGCAGAGACTGGAATCCGCAGTGATCGAGGTTGGATTCTATGACGGATTTTATAAGGCTCTGGACCAGCATTACAAGACATTTCCTGATTTGAGGAAAGCCCTGATGGTCAGGATGTCTATTTTGCTCGGAGCGGAGGTTCTGGGACTTCTTGCTCTGTCCGTGTTGTTCGCACTTCAGAAAAGCCGTGCCCGGTTCTTTGAAAATCTGGACCGCATCTGGTATGAAGTGATCCTCTGTATCATAGGATTTGGGATTTTCATGGGGACAGGAACCGTTGCGGCTGCGTCCATCGGGGCCCTGCAGCAGGAAGAACTGATTCCGATTATGACATTTGCGGGGATCGTGCTGCTGGTGATCGGAATCATACTCTCCATCTGTCTGCAGACTACGGTGTGGCGGTTAAAGGACGGTACATTCTTAGAGCATACATTCTGTGTGGGCACGATTCGGAGATGGTACCGGAGAAACAGACAGAGAAGAGAAGCAGAGAAACAGGCACTGGGGTTTGCGGACCGTCTGGCGGTGGAGCGTCTTTCTATCTACCGGAAGGGAAAATACCTGATGCTTGCGATCTTTTTTGCGGGACTGTTTATCATAGGGGGGTCCCCGCTGCTGGCAGTGATCGCCATCTGCATCAGCGTCCTGGGGATGAAGTATCTGGGAGAGCATTTTGATGAGCTGGCAAAGCAGCAGAAAGATTTAGGCAGACTCATCCGGCAGATCGAGAGCATTTCTGAGGGAGATTTGAAAGCAGAAGCGGACATCCCGAGAGAATCCCTCTATTATAATGCATCCAAACAGCTGAGCAACATCGGAAGCGGACTGGATAAATCTCTCCAAGACCAGATGAAAGGGGAACGCATGAAGATCGACTTGATCACCAATGTATCCCATGACTTAAAAACACCTCTCACATCCATCATCAGCTACGTGGACCTGCTCAAAAGAGATGAAACGTTGTCTCCGGAAGCAAGAGACTATGTGATGATCTTAAACCAGAAAACAGAGAGGCTGAAAAATACCATCGCTGATCTGTTCGAGCTTGCAAAGTCCACCAGCGGGGAAGCCAAGGTCACATTAGAACCAATGGATCTAAAGAAGCTGATGGAGCAGACCTTAGAGGATATGAGTGACCAGATTGAGGAGGCAGGTTTTAAGGTGCGGTTCCAGTGTGAGGCGGATCACACAAAATTCAAGGGCGACGTAAACCGCATGTACCGTGTGGTGCAGAATGTACTGGAAAATGCGCTGAAGTATTCTCTGAAAGGAACAAGAATTTTTGTCACTATTTCAAATGTAGGTCAAAAAGTATGTCTGACGGTTCAGAATACCTCTGCCTATGAGATGGATTTTACAGAGGAAGAGATTATGGAGCGTTTCTACAGAGGTGAGAAATCTAGGACCAGTGAAGGAAACGGACTGGGACTTTCCATCGCAGACAGCTTTACAGCCAACTGCGGGGGAGAATTTAAGATCGAGATTGACGGTGACCAGTTCAAAGCCATGATCCTGTTCCCGACGCTTCCGTAGGACACAAAGTTTTAAACATTACGGACAATGACAGAGGTGCCGATTCATGCTATAATGATTTCATTATGAAAGGAATTTTTATGATGAGAAGACGTATTATATGCATGATGCTGGCCCTCTGTCTTTTATTGTGCGGCTGCAACATTGACGGAAAAAAGGATTATACAAAAACAGAGGATCTGGACGAAGCTACTCTGCAGGGAATGGCCAAGGATATCACAAAGGACATGTCGTTAAAGCAAAAGATCGGACAGCTTTTTATGGTATCCGTCTATTCATTAGACAGTTCCGGGAGCAAGTCACAGACTAAGGTTACAACTGCAATGAAAAAGACTATGAAGAAGTATCCCGTGGGAGGCATTCTTTTGTTTTCTAAGAATGTGGAATCCGAAAAGCAGCTTAAGAAACTTACGCAGGATCTCCAGAATGCTTCCCACGTACCGCTTTTTATAGCGGCAGATGAGGAGGGAGGGACGGTATCAAGGATTGCTTCTAAACTCCCGGATTCAGTTACCCAGTTTCCTCAGGCCAGGGAGATCGGGGAGACCTATACGGACCAGCAGATCGCCAAGATGGGAAAGGAACAGAGCAAGCAGCTCAAAGACCTGGGGGTCAATATGAATCTGGCTCCGGTGGCAGATGTTCTGTCCAATGAGGACAACACGGAGATTGGAAACCGGTCCTTTGGTTCCGATGCGAAGGAAGTGGCATCCATTGTAAAGACACTGGTAAAGAGTATGCAGAAGCAGCAGATCTCAGCCACGCTGAAGCATTTTCCCGGAAGTGGTGACGCTTTGGGGGATACCCACCGTGGAGCGGTAGAGACAAAGCAGACGATCCAGGAGTTGAGGAAAAAAGAGTTTCTTCCATTTGAAAGCGGTATGGACGCGGACTCGGATGCGGTCATGGTGTCTCACCTGATTCTTACCAATGTGACAGATGAAAAGGAGCCCTGCAGTTTAAGCGAGAGGGTTATCTCTGACATTTTAAGGGATGAGATGGAGTATGACGGACTGATCCTCACCGACGCCATGAATATGAATTCTATCACCGACAACTACAGCTCCGGGGAAGCTGCTGTGAAGGCAGTGAAAGCAGGAGTGAACATCGTTGTCATGCCTGAGGATCTGGGACAGGCATATAAGGCAGTCAAAAGCGCGGTGAAGAACGGCAGAATCAAGGAGTCCGTAGTGGATAAGGCCGTGAGACGGATCATTTATACGAAGCTTAAGAGAGGTGTGATCCCCCCGGATACCAAGCTTCTAGAGGATAATCAATAATTTTTTTGTATGTCGAAAAATAAAAATCAGTGCAATAGAAGATATTGCACTGGTTTTTTATATGTGATACTATTTGTGAGGAGCCTCCGGCTTGGAGGCAGTGCAGCAGAAGCAGAAGAATAAAGGAGATAAAACATGGAAAAACAGGAATTATTATATGAAGGAAAAGCCAAAAAAGTTTTTACGACGGAAGATCCGGACTTATTAATTGTCGACTATAAAGATGATGCGACAGCATTCAACGGTGAAAAAAAGGGAACGATTGTCGGAAAAGGTGTTGTAAATAACCGTATGTCCAACTATATGTTCAAGATGCTGGAAGAAAAAGGTGTGCCTACTCACTATGTGCAGGAACTCAGTGACCGTGAGACTGTTGTGAAAAAGGTTGAGATCGTGCCGCTTGAAGTCATCATCCGTAATGTGGCAGCAGGAAGTTTTTCCAAGAGACTCGGAATTGAAGAAGGTTTTGAATTATTAGAGCCTACCTTTGAATTCAGTTATAAAGACGATGATCTCGGGGATCCGTTGATCAACGAATATTTTGCTTATGCAATCGGTATCTCCAACCGCAAAGAAGTAGAACAGATCAAAGAATATGCATTTAAAGTCAATGAAGCACTGATCGAAGAATTTAAGAAGATCGGCATCAAACTGGTTGATTTTAAGATTGAGTTCGGCCGCTACAAAGATGAAGTGATCTTAGCAGATGAGATCTCTCCGGATACATGCCGCCTGTGGGATTTAGAGACAAACCAGAAGCTGGACAAGGACCGTTTCCGTAGAGATTTAGGTGACGTAGAAGAAGCATACGAGGAAGTATACAGAAGACTTGGTTTATAATATTTAATAGAGAGGCTTGAGAATGGACAGAGAACGTTTTGACAAGTTAGGAGAGGAGTGCGGTGTCTTCGGAGTCTATGATTTTGACGGCAACGACGTAGCTTCTACAATTTATTACGGGTTATTTGCACTGCAGCACCGGGGACAGGAAAGCTGTGGCATCGCAGTTTCCGATACCAACGGTCCGAAGGGACAGGTGGCTTCCAAGAAGGGGATGGGGCTTTGCAACGAGGTCTTCACCCAGGAGTCTTTGGGAGAACTGAAGGGTGACATCGGTGTCGGCCATGTAAGATATTCCACCGCGGGACAAAGCTGCCCTGAGAACGCGCAACCCCTGGTATTAAATTATGTCAAAGGAACTTTGGGTCTGGCCCACAATGGCAACCTGATCAATGCTCTGGAGTTAAGGCATGAACTTGAATATTCCGGGGCGATTTTTCAGACGACCATTGACTCAGAAGTGATCGCCTACCACATCGCACGGGAAAGGGTGAATACCCACAGTGTGGAGGATGCGGTGGCAAAAGCGATCCGGAAGGTCAAAGGGGCATATTCCCTGGTTGTTATGTCTCCGAGAAAGCTGATCGGGGCAAGGGACCCATATGGTTTTAAGCCGCTCTGTATCGGAAAAAGAGACAATGCCTATATTCTGGCTTCTGAGACCTGTGCGCTGGACACCGTGGGAGCAGAATTTGTCCGCGACGTGGAGCCGGGTGAGATTGTGACTATCACAAAGGACGGTATCCAGTCGGACTGCAGCATGTGCCTTCCAAAGGGAGAAGCAGCCAGATGTGTATTTGAGTATATTTATTTTGCAAGGCCGGACAGCTGCATTGATGGAGTCAGTGTCTACGAGTCCAGGCTCAAGGCCGGCAAGTATCTGGCAGTGGACTCACCGGTAGAAGCCGACGTGGTGGTGGGCGTGCCTGAGTCCGGTAACGCCGCAGCTTTGGGTTATTCCCTGGAATCCGGCATACCGTACGGGACCGCCTTTGTGAAGAACACTTACGTTGGACGGACGTTCATTAAGCCGAAGCAGAGCAGCCGGGAATCCAGTGTCCAGGTGAAGCTGAATGTATTAAAGGAGTCGGTAAAAGGAAAAAGAGTCATCATGATTGATGATTCCATTGTCCGGGGCACTACCAGTGACCGGATCGTATCCATGCTCAGAGATGCAGGAGCTTCGGAAGTCCACGTAAGGATCAGTTCCCCGCCGTTTTTGTGGCCTTGTTATTTTGGTACGGATGTCCCGGCCAGAGAACAGCTGATCGCCTATAACCGCAGCATCGATGAGATCTGTGATATAATCGGGGCAGACAGCCTTGGTTACCTGAGGACCGAGAGACTTGACGAGCTCTCAGAAGGACTTCCGATCTGCAGAGGATGTTTTACAGGAACATATCCGATTGAGCCGCCGAAGGAAAATATCCGCGGAGATTATGACAAATAAGGAGATTTTAATTCATGAACGATAAATATCAGAGCCCGTTATCCGAACGCTATGCCAGTAAAGAAATGCAGTATGTCTTTTCTCCGGATATGAAGTTCAAAACATGGAGAAAACTATGGATCGCCCTGGCAGAGGTGGAGAAGGAACTGGGTCTTTCTATCACGGAAGAACAGATCAACGAGTTAAAGGAACATGTGGAGGACATCAACTATGACGTTGCCAAGGAGCGCGAAAAGCTGGTGCGCCATGATGTTATGTCCCATGTCTATGCCTACGGACAGCAGTGTCCAAATGCCAAAGGAATCATCCATCTGGGAGCGACGTCATGTTATGTGGGAGATAACACAGATATCATCATCATGACAGAGGCGTTAAAGCTCGTGAAGAAAAAGCTTGTAAATGTCATCGATGAGCTTTCAAAATTCGCTTTGGAATACAAAGATCTTCCAACTCTTGGCTTTACCCACTTTCAGCCGGCCCAGCCGACCACAGTGGGCAAACGTGCAAGTCTCTGGCTGATGGATCTTGTATATGACCTTGAAGACCTTGACCATGTGATCGACAATATGCGTCTTCTTGGCTCCAAGGGAACAACCGGAACCCAGGCCAGCTTTTTAGAACTGTTTGAGGGAGACCATGAGACCATCAAAAAGATTGACGGCATGATCGCAGAAAAAATGGGATTTGACAAGTGCCAGCCGGTATCCGGACAGACGTATTCAAGGAAGATCGATTCCAGAGTGCTCAATGTGCTGAGCGGTATTGCGCAGTCTGCCCATAAGTTCTCCAACGATATCCGCCTTCTCCAGCATTTGAAAGAAGTAGAAGAGCCGTTTGAGAAAAACCAGATCGGTTCCTCCGCTATGGCATACAAGAGAAATCCTATGAGAAGCGAACGTATGGCATCCCTGGCTGATTATGTGATGGCTGATGCCATGAATCCTGCCCTGGTTGCATCCACCCAGTGGTTTGAGAGGACCCTGGATGACTCCGCCAACAAGCGTCTTTCCGTTCCGGAAGGGTTCCTTGCCATCGACGGCATCCTGGACCTGTACTTAAACGTAGTGGACGGCCTCGTGGTTTACCCAAAGGTCATTGAGAGCCGTCTCATGAAAGAGCTTCCGTTTATGGCAACGGAAAACATCATGATGGACGCAGTAAAGGCAGGGGGGGACCGTCAGGAACTTCATGAGAAGATCCGCGTACATTCTATGGCCGCAGGAAAGGTCGTCAAAGAAGAAGGAAAAGAAAACGACCTGTTAGAAAGGATCGCAGCGGATCCTTCCTTCGGAATGACCATTGAGCAGCTGGAAGCGATCATGGAACCTAAGAATTTCGTAGGCCGTGCACCGCAGCAGACAGAAGAATTCGTAAAAGAAGTCATCCAGCCGATCCTGGAGGAAAACAAAGACCTGCTCGGTTTGACGGCAGAGATCACGGTATAATTTATATATGACGAAAAGCTCCTTTTTAAAGGGGCTTTTCTTTGTTCCATAGGAAGGTTTGAGGAATATGTATTATTTTATTGTCAATCCAAACTCAGGTTCCCGTAAGGGGATGCGTTTCTGGGAGGAGATCAAGAAATATCTTATGGAGGAGGACATTGACTTTCGTGAGATGCTGACCAGAGGACAGGGGGATGCCGAGAGATATGTCAGGCGGATCACCAGGAGACATTGTCCGGATGTGATCACAGTGGTGGGCGGCGATGGAACCCTGCACGAAGCCGCCTCGGGAATGGAGAAAGGAGCGGAAGCCAAACTGGCATTTGTTCCTGCAGGCTCCGGAAATGACTTTGCCAGGGGAATAGGGTATTCAATCGATCCTATAGAAAGGGTACGGTCCATCGTCTCAAGCTGCAGTGTACGGCCTCTGGATGTAGGAGATCTCCAAAGCAAAGAGGGATCTGGGAGTTTTCTTGTCAGTTCCGGCATTGGATATGACGCCAGGGTCTGTCACATGGTCAATCATGCAAAGAGTAAGAAGTTTTTAAACCGACTGCATCTTGGCAAGCTCACCTATCTGGAAATCGGACTCCGGGGGCTTCTTTCGGCAAAGCTGTTTTCCATGCGTTTGATCCTGGACGGCGCCAGGGAACAGCTGTTTTCTGATGTCCTGTTTGTGTCTATGCATAATCTGCCCTATGAGGGCGGAGGACTGAAATTTTCTCCCGGTGCGGTTCCGGACGATGGTTTTCTGAACCTGTGTATCGTGGCGGGGATATCAAAAAGAAAGATGATACCTCTCCTTACGAAAGTGCCGGCGGGAAAACATGAAGGGTGTCCTGGAGTCTACAGCCTGCGCTGCCGCAAAGCGGAGTTTTATATGGATGAGCCACAGTATTATCATATGGATGGGGAAGTGCCGGGACAGTCCAGTCATGTGACCATATCGGTCAATACCCGCGGATTAGAGCTTTTGGGCTGATCATGGAGTAAAATGGCCTCAGTCTGTAAATCCTATCAGGGAGAATGGTTTACAGAAAGGAAGAGAATTGATGGACAAGATATATTTTAACGGAGACATCCTGACAATGGAAGAAGACAGACAAGAGCCGGAAGCGGTCCTCGTATCGGGAACAGTCATAACGTTTGTGGGAAGCCTCAAGGAGGCAGAACGCCTTTCTCCGGGAGCAGAGATGAACGATCTGAAAGGAAAGACATTGATGCCGGCGTTCATTGACTGCCACAGCCATATTTCCCTTGTGGCCCAATTTTCCCAATTTGCAGATCTGTCAGGAAGTACAGATTTTCAGGATATCAAAGGGCGTCTGCTGGCATATCAAAAGGAGCACAAAACCGGGGAAGACGGAGTGATTATCGGTGTGGGTTATGATCATAATTTCCTGGAGGAAAAGAGGCATCCTGACAAGACCGTACTGGACCAGGTATCCGGGCGGGTACCAGTTTTTATCCTGCACGCTTCCGGGCACATGGGAGTTGCAAACTCCGCGCTTTTAAAGACCGCTGGCATCGATGCCACAACAAAAGATGTGGAGGGTTCCAGGTTCGGGCGGGTGCCGGGTTCCATGGAGCCGGATGGCTATGCGGAAGAGACAAAAGCTCTGAAGCTGCTTCTTGACCAGGTGTACAGCAAGGTGCCCAGGGATCCGAAAGCGCAGATACACAAAGCCCAGGAGCTTTACCTGTCCCATGGGATCACAACAGTACAGGATGGCGCCGCGTCCGCCCAGGATGTGGAGAGCTTATACGAGGCGGCTGGGGATGGCAGCCTGCTGGTGGATGTGGTCTCTTATATTCTGGTGGGAGAGAATCCAGAACAGGTGGAACAGAAGTATCCGGACCTTAAGAAACGGTATTGGAACCATATGAAGCTGGGAGGCCGGAAAGTGATCCTGGACGGTTCGCCCCAGGGCAGGACTGCTTGGCTTTCCAAACCGTATGAGGGGGAAACAGAGTACCGGGGATATCCAGCCATGGAGGACAGCGAAGTGAAAGGATATGCCGCCGATGCTATAAACAGCGGGATGCAGATCCTGGCCCACTGCAATGGGGATGCAGCTTCCGAGCAATGGATCGAAGGCTGGAAAGCCGCCATGAAGCAGACGAAAACGGCAGAAAATGAGGATTTAAGGCCGGTGATGATCCACTGTCAGACGGTGAGAAAGGATCAGCTCTCCCAGATGAAGAAGATCGGAATGATCCCGTCCATGTTCGTGGACCATGTTTACTTCTGGGGAGATATCCATCTAAAGAACCTGGGAAAAGAGAGGGCAGAAGCCATAAGTCCGGCGAGATCGGCGTTTGAGCAGGGCCTCTGTGTGAATTTCCACCAAGACTCACCGGTAATCCCTCCGGACATGCTGCACACGGTCTGGTGCGCAGTGAACCGTACCACCAGAGAAGGGACCGTGCTTGGGGAAGAAGAAAGAGTGAGCATTTACCAGGCGTTAAAGGCAGTGACGATCAACGGAGCCTATGCCTATTTCGAGGAAGACCAAAAAGGAAGTATAACGGAAGGAAAGCTTGCGGATCTGGTGATCCTATCTCAAAATCCATTGAAAACCCCTCCCCAGAAGCTGAGAGAGATCAAGGTGGAAGAGACGGTGAAGGAGGGCAGGACTGTGTACCGGAGAGGTTAGGTATTCCTGGCCTTTCCGGTACTCTTGCGTTTCACGATAAACGGTTCAAACTCAAGCTTTGTCACAAAGCTTCTGGGTTTGTTCTTGGACTGGGATTCCCTGTGCCTTACGATGATGTCCACAGCCTCCCTTCCCTTGGCCTCAATAGAGTGTTCCACGGAAGTCAGGGAGATCCGGCGCATGTCCGCCATAGGGATGTTGTCAAAACCGCATACTGAAAAATCATTTGGGACTTTATACTTCATATCAAACAAGGCGTCTAAGATACCCAATGCCACCATATCATTGTAGGCCACAAAGGCAGTGGAGTCTGTCCCTTCCGTGAGGATTTCTTTGGTCAGGTTAAAGCCACAGGAATACTCCAGCATGTTGGGGGAAAGAGTATTGTATTCCCCGGTGGAGACAGAACGGCAGGTCACATTCCCGGGATCAAAACCGTGTTCGTAAAAGGCTTTTTTAAGCCCCTCAAAACGCTTGGAGCGGGAACGCTCGATGGTGCTCATGGGTGTGGACACATAGGTGATCTTCCGGTGGCCCAGGGACAACAGATGCTCTGCTACCAGATAAGCCGGTTTGGTGCTGCTTACATGAATAGAGTCAAACATGATGTCGTCATTTTTGTCACCGATGTTGATCACAGGGATCTGTTTGGACATCTGGTTTACATCGTCCAGCCAGGAAGTGGGGTAGAGATAGACAATGCCCGACGCGTCAAAGTCCTTTATCATATTCAGGTAGAAGTGCTCAGTGTTAGGATTTCTTAAGGTTGGGGCTACAAATGTCACATATCCGTAGTCATGGGCGCGCTCTGTGATAGAGTGCACTAAAATAGAATAATAGTGGTTGGATAGAAACGGGCACATGATGACAATGACCTTAGAAAGCCCGATCAGCTGGGTATCCTTTTTTTTCTTCTTTTCATAGCCCAGTTCCTTTGCTGCATTTAACACCTTCTTTCTGGTCTCCTCTGAAAAGGACACATTGCTTTTCTGGTTCAGGATCATGGAAACTGCGGACTGGGAAACATTTGCATAGTTTGCAATATCTTTTGTGGTGATCTTCTTTTTCGAAGCCATAAATCCTCCTAATCAAAAAAAATATTAATTAATTAATATTCATTAATAAAAAATGAAAATATTAATAATAAAATGGTATTTATTAGTCTTTAAAAAAATCATATCATAAACAGAAAAGAAAAAACAGATAAAATCGAGGTTTTTTTGAGAACATCAATCTGGTATACAATAATCAAAAACCAGAGGTTATTAATAAAGATGAAAATTATTAATAATTTCCTTTGAAATCGCATAAACACTAGGGTTTTGGCGTTTGACAAATGAAAGGAATCCATGGTTAAATGATACCAGAGCAAAAGTGCAGCAATTCATTTTTAGGAGGAAGATAATATGAGATTCTTTTTAGACACAGCAAATGTAGAAGATATCAAAAAAGCCAATGACATGGGAGTGATCTGCGGTGTTACAACAAACCCGTCTCTGATCGCAAAATCAGGAAGACAGTTTGAGGATGTCATCAAAGAAATCACTTCTATTGTAGACGGAGCTATCAGCGGTGAAGTAAAAGCGACAACAACGGATGCAGAAGGCATGATCAAAGAAGGAAGAGAAATCGCCAAAATTCATCCGAACATGGTAGTTAAGATCCCTACAACAGTGGAAGGATTAAAGGCTACAAAAGTATTATCTTCTGAGGGAGTAAAGACAAACCTGACTCTCGTATTCAACCCGACACAGGCACTGCTTGCAGCAAGGGCAGGAGCTACATATGTTTCTCCATTCTTAGGAAGACTGGATGACATTTCCCAGAACGGTTTAGACCTGATCGCTGATATCGTAGAGATTTTTGAGGCAGGCGGAATCGACACTCAGATCATCTGTGCAAGTGTCCGCAATCCGATCCATGTCATCGAATGTGCTAAGATGGGCGCTGATATTGCTACCATCCCTTACAATGTCATTGAGCAGATGATGAATCATCCTTTGACAGACCAGGGAATCGCAAAATTCCAGGCAGATTACAAAGCAGTATTTGGAGAATAAGAAAGGTTGGGAGAAAAAATGACAGTGGCAGAATTACAAAAAACAGCCAATGAGATCCGAAAAGGGATCATTAAAGCGACACACGCTGCAAAATCCGGACATCCGGGGGGATCTTTATCCTCAGCAGATATGTTTGCATATTTATATTTTGAAGAGATGAACATTGATCCTGAAAATCCTAAGATGGAAGACAGGGACCGTTTCGTGTTATCAAAAGGACACGTTGCGCCTGGACTTTACTCCACTCTTGCAGAGAGAGGATTTTTCCCGAAAGAAGATTTACTGACACTGCGCCACATTGATTCTTACTTACAGGGACATCCTGACATGAAGAAAATCCCTGGCGTTGATATGTCCAGCGGATCTTTGGGACAGGGAATCTCTGCAGCAGTGGGAATGGCTTTAGCTGCAAAATTAAAAGGAAAAGACTACCGCACTTACACACTTCTCGGAGACGGTGAGATCCAGGAAGGACAAGTATGGGAAGCTGCCATGAGCGCAGGATACAGAAAGCTTGACAACCTGGTTGTCATTGTTGATAACAACGGCCTTCAGATCGACGGAAAGATCGACGATGTCTGCTCTCCGTACCCGATCGACGCAAAGTTTGAAGCGTTTAACTTCAATGTAATCAATATCGACGGACATAACTTTGATGAAATCGCTGATGCACTGAAAAAAGCAAAAGAGTGCAAAGGAAAACCGACCGCCATCATCATGAAGACAGTCAAAGGAAAAGGCGTATCCTTCATGGAAAATCAGGTTGGATGGCATGGTTCTGCTCCGAATGATGAACAGTGTGAACAGGCATTGAATGAATTAGAGAAGGTGGGATGTTAAGATGGCAGATGTAAAGAAAATCGCAACCAGAGAAAGCTATGGAAACGCCCTGGTTGAATTAGGAAAAGAAAATCCAAACGTAGTAGTGTTAGATGCCGATCTGGCTGCCGCTACAAAGACTGGTGTATTTAAGAAAGAATTCCCGGAACGCCACATTGACTGCGGTATTGCGGAGTGCAATATGGTTGGAGTGGGAGCGGGACTTGCTGCCAGCGGAATGATTCCGTTTGTCAGTACATTTGCAATGTTTGCGGCAGGCCGTGCATATGAGCAGGTAAGAAATGGTGTGGGATATCCTCACCTGAACGTAAAGATCGGCGCTACCCACGGCGGTATCTCTGTCGGAGAAGACGGTGCTACCCATCAGTGCTGTGAAGATGTGGCTTTAATGCGCACGATCCCTGGAATGACAGTCATTGTTCCTTCAGACGATGTAGAAGCAAAGGCAGTTGTAAAGGCAGCGGCAGAACTTGACGGACCTGTCTACATGAGATTCGGACGTCTGGCTGTGCCTGTGATCAATGACACAGCAGACTACAAATTTGAGATCGGAAAAGGTACCGTGTTAAGAGAAGGTACCGATGTGACCATCATCGCAAACGGACTCTGCGTAGGTGAAAGCCTTGAAGCTGCCGAGAAGCTTGCTGCAGACGGAATCAACGCAAAGGTTATCAACATGACAACCGTGAAGCCGCTTGATGACGAGCTGGTGATCGCAGCGGCAAAAGAGACCGGAAAAGTGGTCACAGTGGAAGAACATTCTGTGATCGGCGGACTTGGAAGCGCGGTATGTGATGTACTGAGTGAAAAAGCACCGACTCCGGTACTGAAACTTGGCGTACAGGACGTATTCGGACATTCAGGACCGGCAGTTGCCCTGATTAAAGAATTCGGACTGGACAGCGAGGGTATTTATAAGAGCGTAAAAGCTTTTGTATAGAGAATCATCATATTAGCTTCATGAAAAAGGGACTTCTTCGGAGGTCTCTTTTTTGTTACTAGGAAAATTCTACCGCATTAAAATGTCCGGACTCGATAATTTGGGCAAATTTTTCTATGCTATACTTGAAATAACAAAAAAGGAGGTGTAAAAAAGATTTCATTTTTATTGAGAGGAGCCTGGAAGGGATGAGACGTTCAAAAGATAAATTCTATAAGAAACAGATTTTTGACTGCCTTATGGATGGAAAGATTGTTTCAGCGGGAAAAATTGCTCGGGAAGTAGGCCTTTCTGAAAAATCTGTAAGGAACAAGCTAGATGGAATGAATGAGTTTCTATTACAGAACAATCTGGGAGAGATCCGGCGCAAGCCAAGGGTTGGGATATGGCTGGAGGCAACCAATGAGCAGAAAGGGCAGATCCAAGCAATCCTCGGCAGGAGGGAAAAATATCAGGTGGGAAATTACGATCCTGAAGAGCGGATGACTGAAACCTTGAAGTTATTTTTTAACCTTCGTCCATGGCAGACACTGACAACGCAGAAATTATCGGAAAAACTGTATTTGAGCGTTCCCACTATGCTGAAGGTGCTGAAAGAATGTGAAGAGTGGCTGAACCAATACCATATCATATTAGTGAATGAAAGAGGTAAGGGATACCGGCTCAAAAGCCAGGAAAATGAATACAGGGTGGCATTAAAGAATCTGATCATGGATAAATCGGATGTGGAGGATATCCGGGCGAACATCAGTTATTTCTTTCCGAACATTGATGTGCGGGCAGTTGAAAAGTGCATTATCCAGACCGAAAATGAGTGGAAATATCGGTTTACGGATGATTCTTATTATGAGATTTTAATTTATTGCTGTTTAGCGTACAAACGAAAGGAGTTGGAAATTCCCCTGGTGAGCGATTACTATCAGGAGGAGCTTAAGATCCTAAAAAAATATACGGAATATGCTTTTACAGTGGCTATTTTTGAAAAATTGGAGGAGGTGTTCCATGTACATTTTCTGTCTGAGGATATTCTGTTTTTGTCTATTCAGATCTTGTGTTCAAAATTTATCGGTATCTCCGAAGTGGAAGTTACTTTGGAGCAGGTAAAAAAGTATGATAATAAGCTGGTGGAATTTGTAGACAGGATGTTAAAAATGATCGGGGATGTGCTGGAAGTGGACCTGACCGCTGATCAGAAGGTGAAGGAAAGTCTGATCGTGCATCTGCGTCCCACAATATTCAGATTAAGATACGGAACACCTCAGGATAATGCTCTGATTGATTTTATTAAAGAGGAGTATAAAAACGTATTCCGGGCCAGCTGGGTCATCAGCATTTTATTTGAGGAGAGTTATAACCTGCAGATCACAGAAGATGAGATTGGGTACATCGTGTTGTATATCCAGGCAGCCATGGAAAGGAAAAAGCATCAGTATAACGCATTAGTGATCACGGATTCCAACATGGGCCATGCCCAGCTGATCAAAGAACGGATAAGAAAGTTTGTACCGGAGATTGGAAAATTGGTATTTGTCAGCACCCACGATTATAAGACAGAGGATTATTGGGACTATGATCTGATCATTTCCTCAAAGATCATGAAGACAAAGGATAAAAGGGTTGCTGTGATCCCGAACATTTTAAGTGAAAACGGAATCATCAGGCTAAGGAATCATCTGGATGATATGAACTCCCAGCTGATCGAGAATGAAAACCCCTTCTCTCCCGAATGCTGCCTGCTGTTTTCACCGGAACTGATCTTCACAGGTCTAAACGTTCAGACCAAGGAAGAGTGTTTAAAAATCATGTGTGAAGCCATGCAAAAAAAGGGTGTCGTAAAAAATGACTTTTATGACACTGTGATGGAACGTGAAAGCAAGACAACAACGACCATCGGGAATGGAATCAGCCTTCCCCATGGATCCCCTACCGCTGTGAATGAATCAAAGGTGGCGATCGCTTTTTTAGAGAAACCGGTTATATGGGATGGGGAACAGATCCAGATTGTATTTCTGCTCGGTTTTAAAATGAATACAAGAGATGAGATTCACCGTATCCAGTTGTTTTACAAGGAATATGTGTCCCTGATCGATACAGAGGAGAAGATTAAAATGTTAAGGAACATGAAATCAACGATTGAAGTGTATAAATATCTGATTCAGTAGTGAAAGGAAAAGGAGGACAAGGATGGATATTAAAAGTGTGTTGGATGAGAGAGTCATTGACCTGCATATGAACGCAGGGGATAAAAAAGAGGCAATCTTATATCTGGCAGAAAAACTAAAGTCGGCGGGATATATCGCAGATGTGGATGAGTATGTGGCGGATATTTATGTGAGGGAAGCTCAAGGACAGACCGGGATCGGAAACTTTGTAGCCATTCCTCATGGAAAAAGTAGTTCGGTCACGCAGGTAGGGATTGCCATCGGAAAGCTGGACCAGGAGATCCAGTGGGAGACTTTAGACGGAAAAGGGGTAAAACTCATTTTTTTGTTTGCGGTGGGAAATGACAATGAGAACGCCAAGACCCATTTAAGACTTCTGGCGGAAGTTGCCAGGACTCTGGGGAACGATGAGGCTGTGAACACACTGCTTGAGGCAGAAAGTGTTGAAGATTTAAAGAACGTATTTTCATAAAAGTTGATGAAAGAACAGACAGTTCCGGTTTTCCTGGAGCTGTTTTTTTCTTAATATTGCTTATAAAATATTACCGGAATAAAGTGATAAAACTGTCCGTTTTCTTTGGGAAAGGGAAAAGAAGTTCCGCATTAAAAAGCCCGGAGTTAATGAACACAGGGACACAAACCATAGTATGATTTATTCACAGGATAAAGTTCATCAGCCAGAAGGAAAGGAGGATACAGAAAATGAAGATTGTAGGAATTGCAGCTTGTACATCAGGAATCGCCCATACATATATTGCAAAAGAAAAAATTGTAAGGGCAGCGCAGGAACTTGGATTTGAGGCGCATATTGAAACACAGGGGACCATAGGGACGGAAGATGAGGTGACACCGGAACAGATCAGGGAAGCTGATGTGGCGCTGATCGCGGCGGACATCAAAGTCGGCGGAAAAGAACGCTTCAAGGGCCTGCCTATTGTGGAGGTTCCGACAGAGGCAGTGATCAAAGCCCCGAAGAAACTGTTGCTGACCATCCAGGGAAAAGTTATGAAAAATTAGAGAAGAAAAGGGAGGACAACGATGCTAAAAAAATTACAGTTAAAAAAACATGCCATGACGGCCATTTCTTACATGCTGCCGTTGGTCGTGGCTTCTGGTCTGCTGATCGCCATTGGAAATCTCACCGGCGGTTCTGTCATTGAAGATTATGCAAAATCATTTTCTGTGCCGTCCGCCTTAACCAGCCTCGGAGTGTTGGGGATGGGGCTGCTTGCGCCGGTGATTTCTGCGGCGATTGCTTACTCGATTGCGGACAGGCCGGGAATTGCCCCAGGTCTGCTGATCGGCTGTATCGCCAAAGAAATCGGGGCCGGATTTTTAGGAGGCATGCTGGGAGGCTATATTGTTGGATTCTTTGTACTCTGGCTGAAGCATAAGCTGAAAGTCCCGAAATGGGCGGAGGGCCTGATGCCGATGATGATCGTTCCGACCATTGCGTCGATTGTGGTTGGGCTCTTAATGTTTTTTGTCATTGGAGTGCCGATCGTATGGCTGACCAACGCATTGACAGAATTCCTGACAAGTATGCAGGGCAGCGCCAAATTTGTATTTGGTGCCATCATGGGAGGAATGGCGGCCTTTGACTTTGGAGGCCCCGTCAACAAAGTTGCCTCGCTGTTTGCGGACGGCTTGCTGCTGGAAGGTGTCCAGGGGCCGGAGGCAGTGAAGATCCTGGCATCTATGGTGCCCCCATTCGGAGTGACTCTCTCATATGCGGCGTCAAAATTTATGAAGAAGCAGAAGTATAATAAAGAGGAAGAAGATAATATTAAGATCGCATTCCCGATGGGCATCTGTATGATCACGGAAGGGGTCATCCCAATCGCCATGAACGATTTGGTACGTGTGGTATTCTCCTGTACAGTGGGAGCTGCCATCGGCGGTGGACTATCTATGATGTGGGGTGTGGAATCACCGGTGCCATCCGGAGGCATGTTTATTGTTCCGGCCATGAATAAGCCGCTGCAGTTCTGTCTGGCGCTGGCTATCGGTTCCGTAATCACGGGAATCCTTCTGTTCATACTGAAAAAGAAACCTGTGGAAAACCAGGCCGACACGGAGGAAGAGGAAGATATTGATTTCTCAGATATTAAAATTTCATAAGGAGTAGAAGAAAATGTATGTATCCATGAAGGGAATGCTGAGCCGTGCCAATGAAGAAAACTATGCAGTCATGGCAATCAATTGCTTTAATATAGAAACAGCCAGAGCAGTCATTGAGGCAGCCCAGTCTTTAAGGGCCCCTGTCATTGTGAATATTGTTCAGGAGCATATGGTAAAACACTGCGACAGCAGTCTGATCGCTCCTATAGTAAAAAAACTGGCCCAGAGAGCCAGCGTGGAGGTGGCGTTGAATTTCGACCATGGTGAGGACCCTGGTTTATTAAAGAAAGCTCTGGTTGACGGTTATTCCAGTGTGATGGTAGATGCTTCTGCCTATGACCTGGAAGGCAACATCAAGATGACCAAAGAGATCGTGGACTTTGCAAGCCAATTTGACGCCAGCGTGGAAGGAGAGATCGGCTGTATGGGAGTCAGTGAAGGAGACCATTATACAGATGATGATATGAAGACAGATCCGGACGAAGCGCTGCGTTTTGCCAGAGAGACCGGAATCGACGCACTGGCAATCTCTTTCGGGAGCTCCCATGGGAATTATCCGGAAGGATTTGTACCCGCATTTGATTTTGAAATACTGAAGAACATTAAAGAAAAGACAAAAATGCCTCTTGTTCTTCACGGAGGAAGCGGATCCGGGGATGATAATATCCGTAAATGCGTGGAATATGGGATCAATAAAATAAACGTGGGATGTGATTTTATGAATGCCAATGTGGAAAGCATCAAAAGACAGCTGGACAAAGATCCGGATATTAATTATTGGGTCATGATGCACCAGGCAGAAAAGGACAGTCGTGAGCTTGTAAAAAAGTACATTAAATTGTCAAAGTCTGAAGGAAAATCATTATAAAAAGAAGATAAGGAGAATCGTACAATGTTGATGAATATGAAAGATTTGCTGAAGGTAGCAGATGAAAAAGGGTTTGCAGTGCCTGCATTTAATATCGGAAGCGACCAGCTGTTAAAAGCGGTCATGCAGGAAGTAAAAGAGTTAAGGAGTCCCGTGATCCTGGAAATGTCTCCCGATGAGTTTCATTTTGTGGAGGACAGTCTGGTTCAAAGTATGATCTACGAAGCATCTAAAACTGATGTGCCGGTGGTTATTCACCTGGACCATGGAGACACATTTGAGACAGTCATGCAGGCCATTCGGGCAGGGTTCACTTCTGTTATGATCGACGCATCAACGCTTCCATATGAAGAGAACGTTGCGGTTACAAAAAAGGTATGTGAGGTGGCTCATCTGGTGGGAGTTTCTGTGGAGAGCGAATTAGGAACCATCGGAACCACAGGGAATTCAATTGAGGGCGGCACCACCGGTGTCATCTATACGGATCCTGAACAGGCAAATGATTTTGTGAAGCAGACGGGCATTGATACCCTGGCGGTGGCAATCGGAACGGCTCATGGAATTTATCCGAGTGATAGGAAACCGGAACTCCGGCTGGATATTTTGCAGACATTAAAGGATTCATTAGATATCCCTCTCGTGCTGCATGGGGGATCCAGCAATAAGGATGAAGAGATTGCAAAAGCAGTGAAGATCGGAATCTCTAAGATCAACATTTCCAGTGACATCAAAGCAGCCTTTTATGCAAAATGCCGGGAGGTCTTAAAGGAGCATCCAGAATACAGGGAACCATTGGAGATTTATCCAGAGCCGATCAAAGCCTGCAAGGCAGTGGTGGCGGATAAAATAGTACTTTTTGATTCCAGGGATAAAGTAAAATACTATTATGGGTAAAACGATCGTTTGAGGAAAGGGGCGGCTTCGGCTGCTCTTTTCTTCATTTCACAGAAAACTTGTTATTTAACAAATCTAAGAAAGGCGGAGAGATATGAGATATGCAGTTGGCATTGATGTGGGTGGAACGAATACAAGGGTGGCTTTGATCGATGAACACTTTCATATTATACAGAGAGAACAATTTCTGACGGACAAAGAGGAGGCTGGGGAAACGATTTGCGGAATAAAGAACATCATTCGTGGCTTTCAGGTAAAAGTGGAGGGCATCAGCATCTCCTGCCCGGGGCCATTGGACTTGATGGCAGGTACCGTATTGACCCCGCCCAATCTTCCGGGCTGGCATAATTTGCCCATAGAAAAGAGACTTCAAGAAGCTCTGGGAGTTCCGGTATACCTGGAAAATGACGCAAATCTGGCGTGCTTGGCGGAAGCGGCAGCAGGTGCGGGTAAGGATAGCAGATATGTTCAGTTCTTGACGGTCTCCACCGGAATTGGGGCAGGATTTTGTATAGACCGGAAGATCTATCATGGTTCCAGGGGATTTGCGCAGGAGGTGGCCAATTCCGTTTTGTGGAGGAACGGTCCGTTCCAGGGAGATCTGAAAAAAGGATCTGTGGAATCCATCTCCAGTGGGACTGCCATTGTCAAGAGAGCAAAGGAAGCCGGACTTTCTGTAAAGCATGCCGGTGAGGTTTATCAGCTTGCAGAAAAAGGGAACACAGCGGCAAAGGAGATTATGGAGGATGCATATGAATTCCTTTCAAATTTTATTGGTATCTTATATGGGGTTCTGGATCCCGATTTGTTTATACTTGGCGGAAGCGTTGCCTTAAAGATTCCTGGATTTATTGAAGAAATTCAGAGTAGGGCAGAGGAAAAGGTATACACAGCATTGAGAGATCATATTCATGTTGTACCAGCGCAGCTTGGGGAAGACTGTGGTCTGATTGGCGCGGCGTATCTGGTATTTCACACACCGTAATAAAGAAGAAAAACTCATTTCTTCCTATGTTGACAGATGTTATAATAAGATAAAAACGGGTCTGGGAGGTAGCTTTATGAAGGTGTTAAATTATGGCTCTTTAAACTATGATTTTGTATATCAGGTGGACCACATCACGGAGCCTGGAGAGACACAGGCGTCAGACAAAAGGGAGACGTTTTGCGGCGGCAAGGGGCTGAACCAGTCCATTGCACTTGCAAAAGCCGGGGTGAAGGTCTTTCAGGGCGGTACGGTTGGAAGTGACGGGCAGATGCTCCTCGATGTGCTGAATGAATACGGGGTGGATACTGCTTTTGTGCGCACGGTTGACGGAGAGACCGGACATGCAGTCATACAAGTGGACCGGAATGCGCAAAACGGAATACTGCTCTTTGGGGGAGCAAATATGAGGCAGTCTAAGACAGAAATGGATAAGGCGCTGGAGCAGTTTAGACCAGAAGATTTTCTATTGATTCAGAATGAGATCAATCTGTTGGATTATCTTATTGATAGAGCTTTTGAACGGGGGCTGCGAATTGTGTGTAATCCCTCACCTTATAATAACGCGCTGGACTGTTGTGACTTTTCTAAAATCTCTATTTTTATGCTTAATGAAGTTGAAGGTTTCCAGATGACAGGAAAGAGAGAGCCGGATAAAATACTGAATGTGATGGCAGAACAGTTTCCAGCAGCAGAGATCGTATTGACGCTGGGGGAGGAAGGCGCTGTGTATCAGAAAGGAACAGAGAGGATTAAACAGGCCTGTGTGCCGACAGATGTGGTAGATACCACTGCGGCAGGAGATACGTTTACCGGTTATTTCATTGCGGGTATCATTGACGGTATGTGTCCGGCGGATAATTTAAAAAGGTGTGCGAAAGCATCCTCCATTGCGGTATCCCGTAAGGGAGCGGCACCGTCTATTCCTTTGGCAGAAGAAGTTTGAATCTTATAAATTTTCTGAATATAACTAAAATGGAAAAATATGTTGTTTCTTTTGTGTGTAAGAGATATAATAGACTTAACACAAAAGAAGGAGGTCGATTAATGGACGATAATACATTACTTATAAAGATTGAAGAAATAATGGATCGTAAGCTGGATGAGAAACTAGACCAAAAACTAGATGAGAAACTAGACCTTAAACTTCAGCCGATCTATGATAGACTGACAGGGGTAGAAGATAGACTGACAGGGGTAGAGGATAGACAGACAGGGGTAGAAGTTAGGCTGACAGGGGTAGAGGATAGATTGACAGGAGTAGAAGATAGACAGACCTCAATGGAGGAGGATCTTACCTCGGTTAAGAAAACATGTTTCCGCGTAGAAAATGAGTTGATCCCTCAGTTAAATGCCCTCTATGAAGATAGGATTCCACATGCGGAGTTTCGTAGATTGAGTGAGCAGGTAGAACAAAATACGAGGATGCTCTCAGTAATGAAGGACGTCATCATCAGCCATAGTGAAGAAATTAGATGTCTTAAAGAAGTGAAGTAATACTTCTGATTGACCCTTCTTTCTCGTATAATTCTAATCCGCACGGACAGCGAAAACCACCAGCCAAGTATGCTGGTGGTTTTTTGAGTTCAGATTTATTGAGTCTCGGTAACGGCTTTCGCACTAAATTCAACCTTCGCCTCTGGCTTGGTTTCATTAAGTGAGCAAAAGAAGTTACACTCGACTAAGCATTCGACTTTCGCCTGCGGCTCGGTCTCATTGAGTCTCGGTAACGGCTTTCGCACTAAATTCAACCTTCGCCTTTGGCTCGGTTTCATTAAGTGAGCTAAGGAAGTTACACTCGACTAAGCATTCGACTTTCGCCTGCGGCTCGGTCTCATTGAGT